>Ga0272442_10003269_pt1 | contig 22853 bp, 27 predicted proteins | sample SSMForm2O_FD_200262 | JGI IMG/M metagenome (GOLD analysis project Ga0272442, IMG submission 200262) | Marine sediment archaeal communities from Little Sippewissett salt marsh, Falmouth, MA, United States - SSM-Form-2O | ecosystem: Environmental > Aquatic > Marine > Wetlands > Sediment ...
TGCCTGGGCATCTGGGCGTCATCACAGGATGACATTTTCATGGTCGGATATGATGGATACATACGCCATTATGACGGCAGCATGTGGTCTGAGATGGAAAGTCATACAGAAGCGAATCTCAGGCGCCTTACGGGGACCGGACCTGACTGCGTTTTCGCAATTGGAAACGAAACCGGAATGAAAGACAACGGCGTGGTGCTTTTCTACAATGGAAACAAATGGTCTGATTCGATAATTGCGAGCCACAATGACCTGAACGACATAACTATTTACAAAAATATGGTTTTCATTTCGGGCGACAATGGAATGATCATGGCCCACCCTCTTCCCTGAGAAATCGCGTTGCAGCTTACAGGACTCTTTATCCTGTCACGGACACAAGCGGCCTTATCCTTCCTATGCGGTCGAAGTCCCTGTCGCTGTGCAGGAGGCTGCCCTTGATTTCCAGTACCTGCTGGGCGATCAGGCAGTCGATCGTGCTTCTCAGGCTGATGCCCTTTCTCCTTGCATCGTAATAAATACGGGCCGCATTGAAATGTGTCGCAACAGGATCACTCGATACGAGTACGCGCTGTGTCGACAGGTAACTGTTCAGAAGCCGCCATTCATTATTGTCTCTTGCTCCCTGAAGAAGCTCCTGGCAGCACACGGCAGGAATCGTGAACGGAACAAGCTCGTTTTCCATCCGCTCGAGAACATTGACCTGAGGTGTGTCAGCGCCCCTGAAGAAATCGACCAGGACGGATGTGTCCACTACAATCACGATCTGTCACGCATTTCCCTGTAATCGTAATTTTTTGAAAATTTTATTCTTCCCCTGAGATCCAGAAGGCTCTTTCTTTTATGCATTGCTATGAGCACGCGCAGCGCTTCGTGGACAAGCGCTTTTTTTGTCTTTATTCCCGTCAGCCGCTGAGCTTCCTCAACCACTTCTTCATCCAGCACTATGTTCGTTCTCATGGTCAGCTCCTTATACACAACTTGATACATATTAGTATACACATTTTCATACACCTGATCAATGTCTTCAGGCCCGTAATATGCGGAGTACTTAATAATTATCAGGAGGTAATAATCATATATTATGAAATTAAAGAAAAAATGATGTTCATAGGGGTACATTTGCACTAAAATAGTACAGGAAGGCTATAAACCATCCATTGAGGGGGCCAGGAGGTTGAGATGTCTGGGATGTTTCGGACAGTGATTCCGTTGAGTTTTATCCTGTCGGTTTTCGTTTTCTCTTCCGTATCGTGCGAGGCGGACGACGGACTGGGAAACAGTGCCGGGGAATACGACGAAGAAGATGACGGCAAATTCAAAAACGATCAGGATGACGATGGAACAACAGACAGCGACACTGATTCGGACAGCGACATGGATCTGGACTCTGACTCTGACTCTGATTCAGACAATCCATATGATTTTGATCCCGACGCCGGAGACTGCGAGGAGGTGTGCGAAAACCCTGTCGATGACAAGTGCATACAGGAAGAAAAATGCAACGACGGGCTGGACAACGACTGTGACGGTGTAATCGAGGAAGACTGCGGCAGCTGCACGCCCGGCGAGGTTATCCCGTGTTTTCTGGGCCCCCCCGGAAGACGTAACGTCGGTGCATGCACGGACGGCACCATGCTGTGCGAGCTGGTGGGCGAATTTACCATGTGGGGTGAGTGCAAGGGAGGCATCTGGCCCACAGCGGAAACGTGCAACAACCTGGACAGCGACTGCAACGGCTGCGTGGACGACGGTCTGTGCTGCGATCCTGAAATAAACTGTCCTGAATCTTCTTCTGTCCCGGAAGGCGTTCCCTTCATGCCTTATGAGATGCACGGAACCGACTATTACGATGGAGACGCACAGGGGTGGAGGTGGACAGTGAAGGGAGGACCGTGCGACGATGTACTGGGTAACACCAGTTTCACGCTTGGCGGAGCGAACACTGCCGACGCCACACTCAATACAACGCTTTCCGGAGACTACACGGTAACAATGGAAGTCGACACCGGAAGCGAAATTCTCAAGTGCGAGTGGGTGGTTCATTTCAAGGGCCCGGGACTGAGAGTCGAACTGTGCTGGGATACAACAGGCCTTCTGGGCACGGACATAGATCTGCACATGCACAACCCGCTGAACACCACCGACTGGTTCAACACCCCGGAAGACTGTTACTACATGAACTGCAGGGCGAGCGCAGGCGCTTCATGGGCGGACTGGGGCCACCCTCTGTCAGACCTGGACAACTGCCGTTATACCCCCGGAAAGACTTACTGGATCAACATGGGCGGGTGCCGGAATCCACGGCTGGACATAGACAACATCCAGACAAAGGGTAAACCCGAGAACATAAACGTGGACGAACCTCTGGACGGAGAAACCTACCGCGTGCTCGTGCATTACTACAGTGGCTATAAACTGACTCACCCCGTTGTTAACGTATACTGCCAGGGAGAGCTGCTGGGCACATACGGGGTGGCACCGCAGCTTCAGGGTTTCAATCACGGCGACGGACAGGCATCCGGACAGATGTGGCGCGTGGTCGATGTCACAACCCATTATGACAATGACATCACCGAATGCGACCTTGTTCCCCTGACAGATCCCTCGGGAAGCGGATACTGGCTGACCGAAGACGACGTAAGCTACTGATAATATAGATAAATATCTTACCGGGCTTAATGCTGCTTATGCGTATTCTTCTCAAAAAACGTGTCTGGCACCACGAGGGGGGTAGTTGCAATAATGTGTATTTGTATTACATATTGATATTATTATTACACATCATTATAATATATGTGTAAGGAGGCGGGCAAATGTCAACGCGTATACAGGTGGTTCTGGATGAAAACGAGCGGGAGCTTTTCAGGCAGCAGGCCAAAAGGGATGGCATGTCCTTAAGCGCGTGGATGAAAAAGGCTGCACAAGAAAAGAGTGAAGATAGGGGCCGGGAGGAAAAAATCGATTCAGCGGAAGAACTCGATGCATTCTTCAGCGCCTGCGACGTACAGGAAAAAGGACGGGAACCGGACTGGAATGATCACAGAAAGGTTATTGAGAAATCCATCAATGCGGGAAAGGCCGAATCATGATTTTCGTGGATACTAACGTGATCATGTACGCGGTCGGTAAAAGCCATCCGCTTAAAAAAGAGGCGCGCGATTTTTTCAGGAGCATTTACAGAGACACCCGTGTTCAGCCCTGCACTTCGGCCGAGGTCCTGCAGGAGCTTATGCACGCGTATATTCCGGTTGGCCGCATAAGCACGCTGGACAATGCGCTAGGGCTGGTGGATTCGTGCATCAATACGATCTGGCCGGTGGAGCCGGAGGACGTGCAAACCGCCAGGCTTTACATTGATCAGCACGCGGGCCTGGGTGCCAGAGACCTTCTTCACCTTGCAATGTGCCGTCGAAGGAACACGAACAGCATCATGACATTCGATCTGGGACTGAAAGCGGCGTTCGGAAAGCCCCCCCTGAAAAAGGATGTCTGACACCGATCGGCCTTAAGCTGCTTATGCATACTTATGCATACTTTGCCTTTGTTATAATGTTAGCACGTTAACCCACTGAATTTATTAAACTAAATTTTCGGCATATGCGCCCGGCTACCCGAAAGCTACCCGTTGCAATTCATTCACAATGCCAATATTTGCAGATAAGTGCAATGATTCCTATATGTTACAAACCAATACCATTCCTTGACTGTTTAAAAAAATATTCCTAGAAGGGAGACAAGCGGGCACCTGTCCGGTTCATGGCCGGATGGAGGCGGGCCGGTTTCCGGCACTCCGGCCCCTGCCCGTGTCCCTCATGCAGTGCCGGGGGAAGTGCCGGACATTGCCAAGCAAAAAACATAAAAAATACAATCGTGAAGTCAGAAGGCGGGGGAAAATGCAGGAGCTTAAAGAATTATATAAATTCACAGCAGATCGGATGAAGGAGAAGCAGGAAGGTTTAAGTCTCTGGGGTGATGTTGAAAGAGCACTGGGGAAAGACCATCCGCTCGCAAAAGAGCAGTATGAAAAGGTAAGGAATATAGTTGTATCCATGGGTGAGGAAAACAGTAAACGCATTCAACATTTTTACCGCACGAAAAATCACGAGCGCGAATTCACACCTTTGTTTGAAAAAATTTATTCAATGTACAAAAAATCGAAAAAATATATTGATGATGAATTCAATCCCGTCTCAATAGCCAGTGGCAAAAAAGCACAATACAAAAACAAGAATTTTGAAGCTGATACAGAACCTCTTTTCTCCGAATTTTACGAAAGCGATTTTCACAAAAACGAAATATACGGTTTTTCAGAATTCCTTTTTCACTCACCATTTAAGCATTTTATTTTATTGCCATGGCCTGATGAGTGGATGGAGATCATCAGGCATGGTGTCATTGTACAAGATTTAGAACGGCAACGTCTTGAAGATGTATTAGGTTGCGACCCGTTCCATCGAAAATATCTGCAAAGGCTTTGCTCGCACGGGAAAAACACAGGGGCGAAAGCATGCGCCCGCGTTTACATGCAAGACCTTTTACAGGCCACTGGATACGCCCGGCCCGCCCGTAGACCTGCCAAGAAATAGTCCTACATATAACCACTTGTAGGGAATTTTCTGGATAGATACCGACAATATCTAACCTGAAATAACTTAAGCATATTAGGTACTTACGAGTGACTTTGTTCAATCAATGTGTTACCTTTTCAATCATGGACGGTTTACGAAATAAGGTCAACGCGGCATGCGCGCTGAAGGGTATCAAGAAGAAAAACCTAATCAAAAGGATGGGAATCAGTTCTCAATTCTGGTGGGCTGTTGAAACGGGCAAGCGGCCTCTTCCGCGTAAGCGATTACTCCAGCTCTCAAAAATTCTTAATCTACCAGTGACTTTTTTTGATGGGGCGCATTATGAATGATCCAATTCTTGAACAGATCATCAATGAACTTAAGCCATGGATTGCAGGAATAATTGAGCGTTCGATCACTGAGAATTTGTCGCAGATCGCCCCTGCTAATAATTCAGATAATTGGATCACGATAAGAGAAGCGGCAGCGCTGTCCGGGGTAAGTCATTCTACTGTTTACCGCCTCATACGCTCGGGAAAGATTCCTAGTGCCTGTTATTCGTCAGCCTTGGGCAGTCTCCGAATAAATGAAAATGCTTTTCAGGATTGGATAAAAAATGGAATTTCAAAAGATAGCTGAAACCCTCGGGCAGGCAAAGCGGACAGGCAACGGTTTTGATTGTAAGTGTCCTTGCCATGATGACGATCACGCTTCGCTTTCACTGTCCATGCAGGACGGACGCTTGCTCTGGCATTGTAAGGCCGGATGCAGTCAGGCGGATGTACAGCAAGCACTTCAGGCGCGCGGCCTGATAAACGGGCATCCGTATGAACCAAAAGCAAAAAATGAAACTGTCTGGAAGTTACGAGATGCAGACGGCAATCATATTTTGAATCATGTCCGCATCGACGGCCCGGACGGTAAAAAAGAATCTATGTTCTGGCAACGGACGGACGGGCGAAAGGCAAATTTCAAAGAACAGGGGCTCAAGCTTGTCGATCTCCCGCTGTACAATTTTCACAAGGTAAAGAACGCATCGAAATTAATTCTTTGTGAAGGGGAAAAAGCCGCAGACGCATGCGCAAAGCTCGGGCTTCCGGCAGTTGCAACGGCCACGGGTGCGGCAAGCTGTCCGAGTGCCAAGGTGCTGCGATGTCTGCAAGGAAAACATGTTCTTCTATGGCCTGATAACGATGACCCCGGGCGCGAACATATGCGGAAGATCGCGGCCCGACTCGACAAGCTTAAAATTGAGTACCGTTTTATTCAGTGGGCGGATGCAGGGCCGAAGCAGGACGCGGCGGACTTTGTAAAAGCAGGACATGGCATTGATGATTTCAAGGTACTGCCACGGGTGAAAGCTTTACCGGAAACGAAAAAGGAACCGGGGGGGGAATACAGACCAAAGAAACAGACCATAACAACAGGCCGTGAACTTAGCGACCTGGGGAACGGGGAGCGCTTCCGGGATCAAAACAAGGATGACGTTCGCTTTGTCCCCGGCCTCGGGTGGATGTTCTACGACGGGAGGCGCTGGATTCATGATGCGGGTGAAGTGGAGGTAAGAAGACGGGCATTCATGACGGCCCGGAATATCCGAGAGGAGGCGCTCGACGCAGACCCGAAGACTTATGAAAAGCTCGCACATCACGCGGGAAAGTCCGAGGGCGATCAACGGCTCAACGCAATGCTGCATATTGCGGAAGCTTTGCTTTCTGCAAAGGCCGAAGACTTCGACCGGAATATTTATTTACTCAATGTTGAAAACGGCACCTTGAATCTAATAACGGGCGATCTTCAACCGCATGATCGAGCCGACTATTTAACCAAGCTTGCACCTGTATCCTATGATATCGGCGCTGACATCCCGAAATTCTGGGGACAGCTTGAAACCGTATTCCAGCGGGACAGGGAGCTTATCAAATACGTTCAAACCCTCGTCGGGTATTCCCTGAGCGGGGATATTTCCGGGCAATGTTTCGTAATCCTTACAGGGATCGGCGCAAATGGTAAGAGCACTATGATCGTAATTTTCCGGCGCATACTTGGGGACTATGCAAAAGAAGCGAATTTTTCCAGCTTCTTATCCAGCAGAAATCAGACAGGAGAATCACCACGTCATGATCTCGCAATGCTGAAGGGATCACGTTTTGTCTGTGCGTCTGAAAGTGACGTTGGAAAGCGATTAGACGAAGGGACACTTCAGGCGATATCAGGCGGCGAGCCGATAACCTGCCGTCACATGTACAGAAGCCCGTTCACATATCAACCTGAATTCAAGCTCTGGCTATCCTGTAACCGGCTTCCACGTGTAGCCAGTAACACTGAAGCGATATGGAGACGAATCAAGGTGATTCCGTTCAATCACGTTTTCCCGAAAGAAGAGCGGCGGCCCTTCCTGCCTCTGGTGGAGGAATTGCTTGAAGAGAAATCCGGGATCTTGAATTGGGCGCTTATGGGCTTTCAGGAATACTGGCAGGCGAAGCGCCTACAGGATCCGAAAGCGGTACTTGATGCAACGGGACAATACCGAGGGGACGAGGACGCCTTCGGGCAGTTCCTTGAAGACTGTACTTTGCAAGACCCGGAAGCTTTCACCCCGTCAAAGTCCATATTCGAGGCGTTTAAGACATGGTGCGAAAGTAACGGGGAATCCACAAAATACATCACGCAACGCATGCTTTCACAGCATCTCAAGGCGGCGGGGTACGTTGCAGACAGAAACACAACGGCCCGGGGCTGGAAGGGAATCAGAATCAAATGAAGTCTATGACGCATGACACTAATGACACCAGTTTTAGTAACTTTCCCTATAGAAGCTATATAGTAAAAGTTACTCATTTTGATGTCAGACCCGTCATGTGTCATAGAATCAGGTACACGGCGGATCCGTCAGCCTCAGCGCTATCCCAGGGCCTCGGATTCACCCCTGCGGCATGTATACAAACCCCTACAATGTCCCTACAGTGTAGGCAAAGCATACTTAGTCTATATAGTATGGCATTGCACGGCGAAAGGCAGGAATTACGGACACTTAGCAGCGTTCGACATACAACGAAAAAGGCAAAGCTACCCGGGCGGCTACCTCAGAGGGCGGGGAAAGGGCAAGGTGTGAATATATTGCAACACCATCCTGTTAGTATACAAACATACGGCAATTACCTACATATTAAGGGGAAATTATGAGCAAGGAAGCACGGCGCAAAGCGTTAAAGGCGCTGATACGGAAGCCGGACAAGCGGTACAACCCGCAACACACCCTTGCAGCGCTGGCAGAGAGTCACCCCGGGCCGACACGGGCGGTTCTTGAAATGCTGGACATGATGCTTGACGAAAGGCCCGAGGCCGGAGCGCTGGAATTGACTGCCATGCTGGCACTGTCTGAGATTAATTTATTACGCGGCCTGATACTGGAAAAGATAGCGGCGGGCGGAATCCTCGACGCGGACGGCAACGAATCACCCTTGCTCAAGACCTTTCGGAGTCTAGATTCAAGTCTCTGTCAATGGGTTCGCATCCTTGGCACTGAAAAGCCGAACCTGAAGCCGGAAGCAATCGATATCAAGACGCTGTGGGCGGAAACCGGAGATGATACTTCCGCACAACGAAATAAAGCCCCAGACGCGGATTCTAAGGCCGTTTCGGGCGCTGGCAGGGGTAAGGATACCCCCGAGGAAGAAAACGCATTTGAGGGCGCCGTACAAGCCTCTGAGGCGCTTCCTGAACCCTCAAGGCCCGATGATACCGAAACATTAAAAGATCGTGATACCGGGCATCCTGGGGACTCTGACGGCATGCCTGAAGTGAAGGACAGCGGGCAATGGTAGCGGCCAGAATCGCAACGCTGAAAGACGGACAGCGGAAGTCAGCTGGCTCAATTGGGCCACCTTCCCAACCCGAAGCGGCGCAGATGCTTAATGTGGGGCGTGAATCAGTGCAGCGGGCCGGAAAATCAAAGGGCCAAAATGACCCTTTGAAAACAGCGGAAGGGCTAGCCGTGGGGCGCAGGTATAACCGGCAGAAAAAAGCGGCGCATGGCAGGAGTGGCCGAACATTTTCGGATGGCCATTTTGGCCACCCCAAAACAGCGGGCGATCATTGGCCCTATATATGCCGTATGCAGGGCTCGGCATGACGCGGACGGCTACAGCGTGCAAGGCCCTGCAAGATTCCGGCTTTGACACCTTGCCCGCCCTGAAGGGCCTGTCAAAATTGGCAGATGTCCGGCCCGTGGTCGTGGTTGACAACAGAGAGCAGACGCCCTTGACCTTCACCCGGCTTGAGGCGGTTACGGGTACACTTCAGAGCGGGGACTACAGCGTTAAAGGATGTGAGCATACTTTCACGATCGAGCGTAAAAGCATTGCTGACCTTACGGCCTGTTGTGCTTCAGGACGCCCCAGATTCGAGCGTGAGCTTCACAGATTACGCGGCTATAGGTTTGCACGTCTGCTCATTGTTGGCAGTGAAGAGGCCATACGGGCGCATGAGTACAAGTCACGGATAGAACCCCGGGCTGTGCTGCATAGTCTTTGGGCTTGGGAAGTGCGCTTTGACCTGCCCGTGGTATTTGAGCCGACACCCGAGGCGGCGGCCCTACGGGTCGAGTCCTGGGTTTTCTGGTACGCCCGTGAACAGGTACAGACCTGCAATGAACTATTACGCGGGCACAACATAAAGGAAAGGCAGGGGCGATGATGGATAATCGAACGGGGCAAGTGCTCAAAGAGATCGGATGCATCCGGACATTACGTGAACAGTTAGCGGATGACCTATGCGAGGGCGGCCCTCTAAGTGAATACGGGCTTTCCCCTGAAGATGCACTCCGGACCGTGGACTATCTACAGGGGCGGAACTGGACATTTCAACGTCATGAACTGCCTGGAGACATGGCAGAGATAGCCAGCATGATGATCTTTGAGGGCGTAAACGATGTTTAAGCGCAAAGCAACAACCCGAGGCGCGATCGCTCCGAGGCTTCCGTTCTGGGAATTTTCAACGCGGATATGTGGACTGAATCAACCTGATAGCAAGGTCCAGTTTACGACCGCTCAGCGGGCGCTCTGGAGGTCCGTTGATCGACGTGTCGGCCTGACCCCCGAAGAGGCGGAAGCATACCGGGCATTAACAGGCAAGGCACCCTGGACAGAGGGAAGCAAGGCTCCGCCTTTCATATGCCAGACACTATGCAGAGGCGGCGGGAAAACGCTGCTACTGGCAACGATCGCTTGTTACGAGGCGGCAACGAATCCTTATCAGGGCGCGCCGGGGGAAACCGTTGCAGTGGTCATCTTATGCCCGAGGGTTAAACAGGCACGTGACTTGATGCGGTATGCAAAGGCGCACTTCGAGCGGGATACATTGCGGCCCTTGCTCGCAGGTGATCCGGTCAAGGATGAAATCCGGCTCCGCAACGGAAGGATCATCCGTGTTCAGGCCGTGGACAAGAGCGGCGGCGCTGCCCGAGGCCCTACATACATATGCAGTCTGTTCGATGAATCCGCATTCTTGAACCATGACGGACTTGTGATCGATCAATCTCAGTGGCAAGCGGTTCTGGCAGGTTCAAGAGGCGTTGAGAGCTTCAGAGGCGTTTTAAGCTCGACCCCGAACGGTCAATCAGGTTTCTTCTACGAGACCTTTTTCGAGCATTTCGGTGCAACGGGTACGGCATGGGAAGTATTCAAGGGTCCGGTTGACCTCATCAGACCTGATATGGATCAAGGCCTCTTGCAGGAATACATGAGGGCCGACGAAGAGGCCTATAAAAGAGAATTCCTTTGCGACTTTTCAGCGGGCACAGGTTCACAGCGGTTCTTTGTAGCCGGACAGGTGGAATCCGCAATCATGCAAGGCGTGGTCAAGATCGAGCCTGAACCACTGGCAACGTACACTTGCAGCGTTGACCCGAGCGGCGGCGCTCATGACGTGTTCACAGTCACGATCATTCAACGGTTAGAAGATGGAACACTGAAACAGGTTTTATGCCGTGGATATGACCCCAAGGAAAGCCCGATCACGGTTCATGACATCGCCCGGGAAATTCGAGACCTGATAGCGCCTTACGGTGTCCGCGCTATCTACGGTGACATCTTCGGGGGCAATTGGGTTTCCGAGGCCTTCGCGGCTGTTGGCCTAGAGTATCAGACCCGAGGATTCAACGCACAGCAAAAGGTACAACGGGCGGCGGCATTGCGTGAGTCATTCCAGACCGGGCGCTTGAAACTGCTGGACATAGCAGAGCAGACCCGCGAGCTTGTCGAATATGAACAGAAAACACTTCCATCCGGACAGGTTAGCGTCAATCACCCTAACGTCAAGGGCGGGTCGGATGATTACCTCGACGCCTTGGCCTTGGCACATTGGGAAGCGCTCGGCAGCCTCGCGGAATTACACCCGCCGGACGGGCTGTATGCCAGCTGGAATACAGCGGAAACGAGGAAGTTATACCGCGGGGGGAAATACCCGTATTGCCACGAGGACAGGTTCTTATCAGCGGCGGAGATCGCGGCAAAGGGCGAGGGGCCAGCGTGGATAATAGATAATGCTTTGAAACACGTAGATTTTGCGCTTTATAGCCTCGGAGAGCTCGCAGCGTGGGCAGGGGTATCGGCGTCTCAATTAATGGCACACTGGGGAAGGGATGCGGTGCTTCAGCATGCATGGATGCGCTGGACGCTGGCAGAGACAGGGCGCAACAATCCGCGCGCACTCAATGAGCTTGGCGTCTTTCCGGCGATCCCGGTATGGCCCGAGATACGCCGCAAAGTCATCGAGGCCGAGCGGCCAGAAGATGTAATTAAATTCTCCTTCATCAGTAACCCTTTCGGCTACAAGCATAACGAGGACCGCCCGGGCGAATATTCGATCACGGCTGGCAACTTTTTCGGACGCTGGCCTATCGACTTCTTCTGCCCATCACTGACGCGGGGACAGGTGCCAGCATGCCCGCCTTGGTTGCCGCCTTTTCGCAGGTGGAATGTTTTCCCGGAAAACTCCGAAATATTTGAGCTTCCCGAACAAATTCATACAAAGGCGATTAATGAGATATTTGACCGAGCGGCGGCGAGGCGCAAAGCGGAAATTAGAAAATATAAAAAAGGTCAGGTGGCGTTGCAAGCGCCGAACAACGAGGGCGAGGGCGGCGCAATACCGTTCATCGGCAGGTCATGGTAACAACGGGATTTTATTCCCTGATAGTGAGGTTAAAATGAAAAAAAACACAACAATGGAAAAAATTGCAGGTTTTGAGCAAGCCCAGGAAGACTACGCACGGGAGCAATTCCGCACTGGGATCGTAAAGGACATCAAACGAGCGCCCGCGGCGGCCGTCGGAGCTGTAATTAGCTCCATGAAATCAAGGCTGGAATTTTTGTTTCCCAGCACACAGGACCGCGAAAATGCATTCAAGGCAGAGGTTGAGAAAATCGCGGACGATCTAGACATCCATTCGGCGCGCATCCCTGAAGCCGTGGAAAAGCTCGCCAAGGCCGCACAAAAAAGGCTATCTGCTGACGTGCAGGACGTTCCCCGGGCATATGCCGAGGCACTAGCCGAGCTTGAAGATCACGCGAACCCTTTTAATGATTCTCGATGCGAAACGGCGCTGACGCGATTTATGCAGGAGCTTCAATTGACCGGGGGGCCGGGCAAAACGCGGTATCAGGTTTTAGAGAACGCACAAAGGGCCGCAATGAACCGAGACCCCGGCGCCCTGCAATTTTGGCACAAAAATTTAGAGGCTGTTTTCAACAATGCAGAGCAAGACCGGCATGATGGAAAGCGGGAAATTTTCACAGAAGATTCGGAATTTCAGGACGTGAAAAAACTTCTCTGGGATTCGGTAAAAAAACACATGAGCTTTGACCAGATTGAAAGCTCTGCGAAAGCGCGGACATTGCGGCGGGCTTGGGAAGATTTGAACATGGACTCCACGTTGCAGATCGCGTCGATTCTGGCAAAGGATGAACAGATATTAGCAGGATTACCGAAGAGGCCGAGCCGCGCACGAACCCCGAGGGAAGACCAAATTGCAGAAGTCCGCGGGCGCGTGGCTATTGCACAGGAAAAAGCCGAGGCCGAAAAAAGTAAATTGGCCGAACTAATCGGGGTGCATGATGGCAATGCCGGATGAAATCAATCTTATCAGCCTCATAGCAGAGCGACTTGAAAAAGGCCGGGAATCATACGGCGCGTTAAACCTTGCCACGGATGAAAGGGACTTCACAGCGGAAGCGCTGGAAGAACTGCTCGACGGTGCGATCTATTTAGCATCAAAGCTCATGAAATTAAGGCGGGCGGAAATGAAAACGAAAGGCAGGAAAAAATGAATTCACTAAACAGAGCAACGTTGATCGGGAACTTGGGGAAAAATCCAGAAATTCGGACAACGCAAAGCGGTAAAACCGTCGCATCATTTCCCCTTGCAACGTCCGAGCAGTGGCAGGACGCGAACGGACAGCGGAGAGAAAAAACGACCTGGCATAACGTTGTAGTATGGGGCGGGCAGGCCGAGCCCGTGGCAAAGTATCTGTCAAAGGGATCACCCGTGTACGTTGAGGGCCGGATCCAGTCAAGGCGCTATGAGGACAAGGACGGCAACGAGCGATTTATTACAGAAATCAATGCAAGCAATGTGATCTTTCTTGGCAAAGGTTCAGGCAATGCGGGCGCATCAGGGGATAATGAACCGCCTTTCCCGGCTGATGATGACATGCAGTTTTAATCATGACCTATGCGGTACAGCGTGACGGCGCATGCTGCTTCAATTGCGAGCACTGGAAACCGTACAGAGAGCGGTACAAGTACAAGAACCTGTCACCCTCTGCGGAGGGCCGATGCACGCGGGCGCTGTTAGATTCGGATTGCAGGGGGTATGAGCACTGCCCGCAACACATTAGGCGCAATATTGAAAAAACGGCTTACGAGGATGCGTCAGAATCGACGTTTTCGAGGCAAGGCATATCTGAACACGCCCGAGAATTGCGGGCCTCACAGGGCGGATTATGAGGCGAGCGGGATCACTTCTTATGCTTTTTCAAGTATTGCCTGACAGCTTCATTAACCACTGCGGACATGGGTTTTTTCACGTCAATGCAATGATGTTTCAATTCAGTTATCAGGGATTCAGGCCAATAAATCGTACTACCAACTTTCTTTTCATCATCCTGTTTTTTAGTCTTTTTCTTTGGCATGCAGGGAAAATATCACAGGGCGGGCGGCGCGTCTATATCCTTAAAATACAATACCTTACAGACTGCTTAGTCTCTTATATTTATGATCTCTTGATCTCAAATTGTTTTCATGAAACACTAGGGAATGAGGCAATTCCGCCTCCCCTAGCGTCTGGCAGAGTCCAGGCAGAAAGGCATGGTAGATAATGAAACCACGCCACATGACCGAAGTAATTGACCGGAAACGCTACGACACGGACAAGGCCGAGCTTGTCGCAGGTAATGATCACTGGGACGGACACAACTACGAAAGGCAAGGCCGGAATACTTTCTTGTACAGGACGAAAAAAGGCGCTTTCTTTGCAGTACATCAGACCTGCTGGCAGGGCGAAAATGACAGCATTGAACCCCTGAGCCTTGATGATGCCGTCCGTATGTACGAGAGCCTGACAGATTACCGGATGGAATTCGAGGCGGCTTTCCCGGGCGTCGAGGTAGAGGAGGCATGAATCATGAAATTCTTACTTAACGGCATACTGCATGAAGCCGAAGTCACAACGGAGCACGCGGCCTCTTCTTATGGCAAGCCCGTTGTGGTTATGGATGATGGACAGGCCCTTGATATTTTCTCCGCAGTGTCCGGCGGCCTTGAAGTAGTGGAAGCAACGGACGCGGAGATCGAGGGATTGATTAAAGGCGGATACATCAAAAGGGGTGCATCATGAATCCATGGCCTGAAAAACGAAACGGAAAGAAAACAGGTAAGTGGTTATTGAAATTCCGTGACCCGAACGGACGCCCGAGGCTCTGGAAGCGGGAATCAAAGAAAGAAGCAGAGGCCGCACTCAGGGCGGTACTGACAGACATCGACCGCGGCGTGTGGACAGATCCCAGGACAAAAAAAAGCAAGGTCGCAACGCTGAAAGGGGACGTTAAAACGTGGGGTGACATCATTGAAAAGTTTAAGACGTATTACTCAGACAGAGCGCCGACCAGTCAGTTAAGCTTGACGTTCTCATTGAAGCACATCAATTCAGTGATACCAGAGAATACGCCCGTATCCGAGATCACACCCTCAAAGGTTCAGGAAGTAAGGGATTTTTTACATTCATCTAATTTGAGTTTAGGATCAAAAAAAGGTGTTCTTACTTTTCTAAAACATATCTGTAAATGGTCTGCGAAACATCCGGGTATTCCGCTTGATGAAAATCCGGCGGCTGAACTGGAGCATTTTCGGGCGCAGGGAACACGTGGCAAAGGATTAAAGCAAAAGGCCATAGGGAAAGAAGACGTAATAACGGCAGAAGAGGCGAAAAAGATGCTTGTCTATGCTCATAAGCATAAACCGCCCGTTATGGCCTACCTTTTAGAAACCGCCCTGTTCACAGGAATGCGAAAAGGCGAGCTGTGCGGTTTGTTGTGGTGTTACGTTGACTTTGACGCCCGGACTATCCGCGTATGCAGGAACTATGATCGCAAAGGTACAAAGTCCGGGGAAGAAAGAACTATCCCGATGACGCCCGAGCTTGTGTCTTCATTGCGGGAATGGAAAGCAAAATCTCCACACTCAAGGGATGATGATCCGGTTTTCCCGGGATCACGCATGAAAGTAAGAACCGTGGGTTTCCCATGGTCTAGGTTTGTAAAGTCAGTGGCACGGGGGGCCGGAGTTAAGAAAAAAGTCATAGGTCATGACACGAGAAGCTTTTATGCAACGCAATGGTTACTCAAGGGCGGTTCTGACGCCCTGCTTGCACGGATACTCGGACACCGTGACACATCGCTGATACACCGAGTTTACAGCCATTTCACAACGGATGATCTTGTATCCGCTCTGGACGGCCTTGACTTCACGCTGAACACAAAGGCGGCGGATGTTCTGCCTTTACGCAAAGCTCAATCATAGTCTGCGACCATATCAGGGAGGGGGTACGGAGTAACCGTCCGGCCCCTTCCCTGCCTTTCTGTGACTACCTAAAAGCTACCTAAACGGTGATACTGGGTGCAATTGGGTGAAACACCATGCAAAAGGCAGGTACAGAAAACCCGCATTATTACTACGTTTTGAACCTGTTGATATTGCTAGAAAAAGGCATATTTTAAGCCTTTGTTATGATGCTGCAAAGGTGGTAGTATCTGAAAAATTCAATGGTACTTCAGGAGGATTAATGGGCAGTTCAGTCACCAATGTTACCAAGCCCCTGAGCAGGGACGAATTTCCGCAGATGAGCTACACGGGCGTTACCACGAACCGCGACATGGCGAATTCATTTGTGACAAACCTGCTCAAGGTCGCGCATAAAATGGTCCCTGACCGTGAATGGAACCTCGATGACCTGATATCCGTGCTGAAAACCGCACTCGAAAACGACGACCGCAAGGTTGCACTTCTCGAAGGCCGTTATCTGCGAAAAAACCTGAGGGATCAGATGGCGCGCACCGAGCGCTACGGAGAGCATTTCACGCTCGTGGTCCTTCTGCTCGAATTCCAGGAAAACGATCACGTCTACCAGAGCATAGTGGATGCGCTTTTCGAACGTCTGAGGCGTTCGGACAAGGTATTCCTGTACAGGCGGCGAATCGCCATTATCCTTCCCCATACCGACTCAGAGGGCGCTCATATGCTCATAAGCCGGCTGAACGATCTCATGAAAAAATTCATAGGCGGATCAGCGCTGCCCGAACTGAGATCAAAGTCATTCCCGACCGACGACATCGAGAGCCAGGATGATTTCCTAGACTGGGCCGAGGAACAGTTAAGGTAAAATCGACGGACAGACGCGGGGACCCCCTTCTACCGGAATAGAAGGGCAGACACAGTGGTCTGCCCCTACTACGAGGACAAATCGAAATGAATTCGAATTTCGCCGGGCCAGCCCCTACTACGAGTTTTCCGCGTTCTTTATGTCTGTGGATTCGATGCCGCCGTCGGCGAGCAGGGTTTCGATGCGCCTTTCGGCTGCATCCAGCCTGCGGGCGGCCTCCTGCGAGAGCTTTATGCCTTCTTCAAAAGCCTCCAGTGCGTTTTCCAGCGGCATTTCCCCCTCTTCTAGATCAACTACAATCTTTTCGAGCCTGCCCAGAACCTGCTCGAATGTATCCCGCGCTTCTTTCTTTTCCCTGGTATTTCTGCTTTTTTTCGCGCTCATTGTGAAGAATTCGTACTCCCTGTAATCAGATAATACAGTACAAACACCTTGACTAATGTCAAGGTGTACCATGATCCTTGGTTTAAGCGTTAATATGCGAGGTGGACACGGCCACGGTTGAGGGGTAACTTTGGCCGTACAAAAAAACCACAGCCTGAACAGCAGGAAGATTAATTGGAAAACGCCTTTATAGGACGAAGCTTCGGGAAATACAGAATCGTCGAGGAAATAGGCACCGGCGGAATGGCATCCGTGTTCAGAGGCACCGACAAGGTTCTCGACCGCGACGTGGCTGTGAAGATTCTGCATCCCCACCTGCAGATACTTAAAGAATCCAAAACGCGCTTTGAACGGGAAGCAAAGGCAATTGCAAAGCTGCATCATTCCAACATACTGCAGATATACGATTATTCCGGCCTGGAGTCCTCTCCCAGTTTCATAGTCATGGAACTCATACAGGGCCCCACGCTGAGAAGATTTCTCGAAGAACACAATTCAATTCCCGTCGAAATCGGGGCCCTTATCGTTTCCGAAGTGTGCAAGGCAGTGGAGCACGCACACCAGCAGGGCATCATACACAGGGACATAAAGCCCGAAAACATCATGATAACGCTCGGTGGTGCAATCAAACTCACTGATTTCGGCATCGCCCAGCTTGCCGGACTGAGTGAAATGACCGTTACCGGCCAGATACTGGGCTCACCCGCCTACATGTCCCCGGAACACATAGAAGGAAAAACTCTTGATTCGAGAGCCGACATATTCAGCATCGGCACTCTCTTGTACCAGCTTCTCACAGGGCGCCTGCCGTTTCACGGATCCAATCCGCACGTCGTAATGAAGCGCATAAGCGAAGGCAGCTACATGAATCCGCTTCAGGTCAATCCCGCTGTCGGCGAAAAACTTGCGGAAGTGATCAACAGGAGCCTGAAATCCGACAGGGAACAGCGCTACCAGAAAGTAGAAGATATGCGGGTGGCTATCGAGGCTGTGCTGGACGAAATAGGTAATTTTCCACCAGAAGAGACGCTGGCCGCCTATTTCGATGATCCGGCGGTCTTTTCCGAACAGCACCGCAGGCGAATGGTGGCACGCCTGATGGAGATGGGAACCCGGGCGCAGCAGAAAAAACAGCACAGGGAATCGCTCGACGCCTACAACCGGCTGCTTGCAATTGAGCCCGGGAACGAAGAGGCACTGTCCAGGGTGGCCGGCATCAATAACAGGAAGAGAATCAGGAGATACCTGGAAAGACTCACGATCGCGGCCACGGTAGTCATACTGGCAGGTGCCCTGCTGTTCACGTTCTACAAGACAGCTTCGAGCGTGACGATTCCCGAGCCAAGAAACAAATCATCCGTCACGAAACCTATTCCGTCATCTGCCGTCAAGGCGAAGTACACGCCTTCTTCGAAGAAAAAAAACAAGAAGAAAAAAACAAAAAGTCGTTCAAAGGCAAAAAAAAGCACGCCGAAGCAGATACGCATGATCACGTTTCATCCCCAGCCCCCGTCCGTGGATATTTACGTGGACGGGCGCATGGCGGGAACATACGGGCCGAGTTTCAACAAAATGGCGCTGTCGGTGGGCGAGCACAGTATAAAATTCGCACCCCGTGACCCTGAGTGCTGCTTCGAGGCCTCATGGAAAGTAAAAGTGCCGCCCGGAAACAAGCCTTATCGAATAGGCCGTTCACTCAAATGGAAGCCCGCAAAGCTGCTGGTTAACTCGAATACTCCCGCAAACGTGGTCGTGGCGGATCACGGACAGACCCGCACCGGCATGTCCATGTCCATTCCCATCAAACGCGGCCCGGAAAAGCGGGTCTCTATAGAGGTGATAGCGCGCGGCCACATGTCCGTGAAAAAGGATCTTACTCTGAGGGCGGGTAAAACCACGTCGATTGATGTAAACCTCAGGCCTATAGGCGGGGTGTAGGAATTCATTTAATATTCTACAAAAATATTGTAAAATATCAGCTGTATGAAAGCGTCAATAAGACACTCATCTGAATCTTCATCTGCTATTGTGTTCCTCTGCCTTTGCATTTCTTTCTTATTCGTTCTCTCGTCATGTGCGAATGTGAATGTGAGAGAAAAAGGTAAAGAAGGTGATGCCTCTGCTGACGGCAACTATAATAAAGATACTTCAGCCGCTGACGGAGATACGGATACCGACACTGACTCGGACACTGATACTGATACTGATACTGATGCCGATGCTGATGCCGCATCTGACTCCGGCAGTGATACTGATACTGACACTGACACTGACACTGATACTGACACTGATACCGACACTGACACGGACATTGATATTGACATTGACGCCGACGGGGACGGCGATGTCTGCATGCTGAATGAACTCGAAGATTTCGAGGACGAATGTGTACCCACGGGCTGGGAGCGCCTGTCATACGGAGCCACCGGCGATGGATGGGAATGCTCGAACTACTTCGCCTGTGACAATGGATGTTCAGGATACAGTTACCGGGTTCTTTCATGGGATGTTGAAGAAGACGTGTACCTGCTTTCAAAATGGTACGATGCCACTGGATGCACATCCGTATGCCTCACATTCAACCATGCCTATGATGACAGCTCTTCAAGTCCAGAGACCGATACTGCATGGGTCGATTACACACTCAACGGCACCGACTGGATCAATGTAGCGACTTATACAGCAGACAACGATTCGCCGCAGGATCTGGATCTGAACACGGCATCCTGGGGCGGTGAGACATCCTTCCGCGTCCGCTTCCACTACGTGGGCAACGACGACATGGGATGGAAATTCGACAATATCGGCGTATCCAGCTGTGATTGATTTTCGATGGGCTGTCAGATGGAAGGCGTGATCGATTTGATTCTATTCGCCCCTGGATGCGCCACTGCGACCATGGAAGATAAATACGAAATTATCACTAAAACAGGCATTTTAGTATGAAGTTCATAACAAAACAGCCATTATGCTGATAATTTCATACTAAAAAGGCCATTTTGCTGCGAAAGTCTCAGCTGCATTTGTTGCCAGGTGCGACCGTCGCACCTGACGCACTAACAAGTCTTTACAGGTATTTTATTACGTAATATTGTGTAGTTATGCCAAATATTGAAAAGTCAGAAAAACAGTACAAAAAACTCAGAAACAAGCTTCAAAGCATAATAGTGGAAAATCGTGCAGAACTTGAAGCTGTCGCCAGGGAAACAGTGATCCGGACTCACTGGGAGGTTGGAAAATGTCTTTATTCCAGCCTGGGGGACAACGAGACTGAATCCACGTCGGCGATCATCGATAGACTGGCCGAAGACCTGAACCTTCACAAGAGTGTCCTTTACCGCTCAAGGAAGTTCTACAGAACCTACCCCGACGGTCTTCCTTCAGATAGCGAATTCAGAGCGCTGTCGTGGAGCTCGCTCACAGAGCTGCTTCCGCTGAAGGATGAGGAAGAAAGGCTCTTTTACATCAGTCGGGCTGCAGAAGAGAGCTGGTCGGTAAAAAAGCTCAGAAAGGCCATCAAGGCGGATGAGTACCATGGGGACAGGAACAAAAAGACGAAGGCCGGGGCGGTTCTGGAGCGTCCGGTGCCCGGGCTTTACACCTACGAGGCTTTTGTGGAGCGCGTAGTGGACGGAGACACAATCATCGTGAGGATCGACCTGGGTTTCGACGTTCTCAAGCGCCAGAGAATAAGGCTCAGGGGAGTTGATGCGCCCGAGATTGAAACCGATGAGGGAAAAAAAGCGGAAAAATTCGTCAGGAAGAAGCTGAAGGGAATTGAGAAAGTGGTATTAAGGACACACTGGCACGACATGTACGGCCGTTATGTCGCCGATGTGATGTACGATTCCGGTCAGCTTTCAAAAGACGACGTGCTCCTGAAAGGACGCTTTCTGAACCAGGAGCTGCTGGACAGCGGCATGGCGCTGCCTGCACCTCAGGGGTGAGGAAGCAGGGGGGCCTTGAAAAATCATACCCTGCACCTGTATCTTTTCATACAGTCCTGATTACATTAACTAACCGTAATACGGAGGAACAAAATGAAACTTAAGAAACTGATTCTCGTACTTGCACTTCTCGTCTGTGCGTCCGGACTGGACTCATGCGCCAGGCAGGCGGCACAGGAGGCCCAGAGCCCGGCCCAGGTTCAGGCCGAAGGGCCAGTATTATGCGGGTTCAGGCTCATCGAGGAGCGCGACATACCCGAGATCGAATCAAAGGCGCTCCTGTTCGAGCACGAAAAAACCGGCCTCGAGCTCATCAAGTACGAAAACGAAGATTCCAACCGCGCGTTCACCATATTTTTCAAGACCCCTTCAACGGGCGACATGGGAATACAGCACGTACTCGAACATACGGTGCTGGTAGGAGGCTCGCGCAAGTACCCGGTCAAGAACCTCGTGATGGAGCTCATCAAGGGCTCCATGGCCTCGTTCATAAACGGTCTCACTTTCAGGGACCTGACCTTCTACCCGATAGCGAGCCCTAACGAAAAAGACTTCTTCAATCTCATGGATGTCTACATGGACATGGTCTTTTACCCCAGGATGCTGGACGACCCCAGGATATTCGAGCAGGAAGGCTGGCATTATGAGCTGGAAAACAGTGACAGCGCCCTCAAGATCAGCGGCGTGGTCTACGGCGAGATGAAAGGGGCCTACTCATCTCCCGATCGCCTGATGGGATGGACCGCCTTCAGGGAGCTTTTCCCGGGAAGCCCTTATCATTTTTCTTCCGGCGGACACCCCGATTACATCCCCGACCTCACCCGCGAAGAGCTTGTGGCCTTTCACCAGAAATACTACCACCCCTCCAACGGGTACATCGTACTCTGGGGAGACGGTGACACGAAAAAGGAACTTGAATTCATCGATGGAAAATACCTGGGCGGATTCGAGAAAAAGGAAGTGCCTGATCCGTACAACGAGGTTCCGGCGTTTAAAAAGATAAAAGAAGTAGAAAGCAGTTATCCCATTGCTGCAAACGAAGATCCGGCAGGTAAAACCAGTCTCGGCCTTTACTGGGTAACAGGCGGTTCAGGCCATCCGACCGAATCCTATGCCTGGGAAGTGCTGGCGGACGTTCTCGTAAACAGGCCGGCCGCACCACTCAGAAAGGCCCTTATGAACGCAGGCATAGGAAAAGACGTGTCCGCGTCCTACGAGGACATCAAGCAGGGGGTTTTTGAGATTGTAGTCAAGAATGCTGAGGCCGCAGACAAAGACCGGTTCAGAAGCACGGTACTTGAAACACTGGCCGGTCTCGCCGAAAAGGGCCTTGTAAAGGAACAGGTCGAAGGCGTGATTAACCGTCATGAATTCCGTGCAAGAGAAGCGGACTTCGGTTCGTTTCCGGCCGGCATCGTCTATGCCCACCTGGGCAAGCTGGCATGGATGCATGCGGACAAGCCCTTTGCCCGGGTGGCGTTCGACATTCATATCAAGGCACTTCGCGAAGGACTGAAAGGCAGATACTTCGAAGAACTGTTTCAGAAAGGACTGGTGGAAAACAACTTCGGCGTTCTCGTAACAGTGACACCCGAGCCCGGCCTTGAGGACAGAAACCGGGAAAAAGTGGAAAAGAAGCTGGCCGAAAAGAAAGCTTCGCTTGCCCAAAAGGAAATCGACTCGATAGCGGCCCGGACAAAAGAGCTTCGCGAATGGCAGGCAATGCCGGAAACACCCGAAAACCTTAAAAAGATTCCTTCGCTCGCACTCAGTGACATAGCCCCTGAGGAAAAGGCCTTTGATGTAAAGGAAAAGAAAATTGATGATCTCAAGGTGCTGCACTACGACATACCGACCCGCGGCATTGTCTATGCCCGTCTCATGTTCGACGGCCGCATCCTTGATCCTGATCTGATTCCGTATCTCAGCCTGCTTACCGAGTTCCTGGGGCAGATCGACACTGAAAACCACGGCTATCAGGATCTCGATACACAGCTTACGCTCAACACCGGC
>Ga0272442_10003271_pt1 | contig 22840 bp, 20 predicted proteins | sample SSMForm2O_FD_200262 | JGI IMG/M metagenome (GOLD analysis project Ga0272442, IMG submission 200262) | Marine sediment archaeal communities from Little Sippewissett salt marsh, Falmouth, MA, United States - SSM-Form-2O | ecosystem: Environmental > Aquatic > Marine > Wetlands > Sediment ...
AGTGGTTTTTGTTAGGGATAACAACACTTTATCAGATGCCTTTTGTTTTTTAAAGAACTTTTAATGAATAATTCGGGCTAGCTGTCTATTTCAACCCCTTTTCGTCGATGGCATTGACCAGCAAGTTGAACAGAGTGATGATCGGGGCTTCAGGTTGTATGGAAAGAACCGGGGGAAAGGTGACCAGTTCGGGAGTGTCGAAAGCAAAATGGAGGACCCGGTGCATCTGCTCGGGTGACAGGCCCTGGAAGTCGTCCCGGGGGGCCCGGTTTTGCTGCCGGTTGAAATCCTGCACATGTGCCTGAAGGTCCTCCAGTGACGAAAATTGTTTTCCTTCCAAGTATCTGTTCAGCTCGGTCTTTGCTTCGGCGAGCGGGTCTGCAGGCGGTGTGTTTGACGCATGGCCATTCAGGCAGCAGTGTTTGTATTTCTTGCCGCTGCCGCAGGGGCAGGGATCATTTCTGCCGATCTTCATCCTGAAGCCTTTAAATAATGTTCAAGGGCATCGGTCACAACTTTATTCAGCTGCACGCCGTGGTCTTTCGCATACAGGGCCGCTCTGCGGTGCAGGTCGGCACCCGTTCGGACGTTAAACGTTCCTTTGAACGGTTTTTCCGGTTCTGTATTTTCCTGGCGGCAAAGCTCAAGATAATCATCGACGGCTTCCCTGAACGCTTTCCTCAGTGACGTGACGTCTGTTCCCTCATACGTTACCAAAGCCCGAACAAATTTCAGCTTGCCGTGAAAAACCTTGTCATCGTCGCTGTAGTGAACAGAACCGAAATAACCTTTATAGTTCATCATATCTTTCATAGCATACCCTCCCTGACAAGCATTTCGAGAACATCGTTTATAACATACGTTTTGATGATATTCCCCGGATGCGGTTTGTGCAGTATGATCGGCGGTGCAGTTGCATGGACAAACTTTCTTCTTGAACCGCCGGTTTTACCGGCTTTGGTTTCGCGGTACCCCAGTTGCTTCAGCGCGGTGATCAACTCTGTCCAGGTAAAATCTTTCGGTCTGTGTCTGAGGCGTTCCAGAAGTTTATCCCGTTTGCTCATACAAAAGAAGATAAAACATTTCCGGCAATAATGCAACCATTTTTAGTTGCAAAGTGGTGATTGGAAGTTTTTTACACCATCGACCGCCAGTTGGGATATGTTTTTGCTGCTAACTATTTGTATTAACTTGTTAAATTTTATGGATCGGATATTCACCCCCCGCCCCGACCACTTCTTTTATTAAAAAAACCGGCTTATTTTAGTCCGCACAGCTTGTTTTCAAAGAAGTTTCTCCAGTCAATTATTAAGACGTTGTCTTGAACCAGCCGCTCTGTCTGATTAATGCCGATTACAAAAGTGGGAACTCTTTGATGTTCCTTGATAAAACTTTGCAGCCCACCCAGTTTTTCTGTGCTGATTGTCCGGGATGACTTGATTTCCAAAGCACACAATATTTTTCCGCCCCTACATATCAGCACATCCACCTCTGCACCGTGATTGGTGCGCCAATAATGAAGCTGATAATCGAGCTTCTTGTAGTGGATCAAGGCCAGCAACTGGGTAACGATAAATTGTTCAAAACGCCTTCCTCTAATAAGCGGATTTAGTTTGGGCCCAAGGGTGTGCGAAAGAGCATTTGAAACTCCCATATCAAAAAAATAATAGCGGGGGTGTCTGGTAAGCTGTTTGCGCCTGCTTTTGTGCCAGGCGGGCACCTTGTAAGCCAGAAACGTATCTTCAAGTATTTGATAATATTGTTGAACCGTCTTAACCGACACCCCGCATTCTCTTGCTATGTTGCTGTAGTTGACTGTATCTCCATCTCCTGCAGCTGCGATATCCAAAAAATGTGAAAAAGGACCAATGTTTCTTACCACGCCCTCTGCAGCAATTTCTTCCCTGAGGTATGTTTCAGTATACGATAAAAGAAATTCTCGATAGTCTTCGTCTTGTGATTGCCAGAGAATCGGCAGGCACCCTATCCGCAATGCTTTGTCAAGAGCAAAGCTGCCAGCTGCCGCCGAGTTCCTGATAGGTAAGGGGAAAAAGATGGTAGGTATACGCCCTCCCGGCAAGCAGATTTGCGGCACCCCTGCGGATCTTACGGGCGCTTGAACCGGTCAGCATAAAACGGATTCGCTGTGACTCGATAAGTTCATGAACTTCATCCAGCAATGCGGGTATTTTTTGAATTTCATCAATGACACAGGTAAATTTTTTGTGTTTTTTTAGATGGGCCAGTATTACCTCACGAATTCGACCGGGACTTTTGGCATATTCTAAAAATGTTCGTTGCGGCAGGAGATCAATATAGAGGTCTTCAGGAGAAATGATGGGGCGTACAAATGTGCTTTTTCCTGCTTGGCGGGGGCCAAAAAGAAACCAGCTTTTCGATGCGGATGGATTAATTGTTCTTTTGTATATAACTCAAAATTTGTACGGTATTTTTGGATCAATGTCAACAAGTAATTACTGTCTGTTTCAATGCTTGGGGCTGTTTTTATTGATGGTTCTGCCGGATAAAGATTTAACCGTGATTCTCCTCACATTTCCGGGTGTCCGGTATGACCCGGTACCGTCTGCAACATGTGTGCCGGTAACCAGTGCAACCAGCTCTCCGACAACCCCTTCCATTTCTTCGGTCTGATGGTTGAAGGTCTCGGCTGCCGCAGCAGACTCCTCCGCATTACCGACAATACTCTGTGTGACAATGTTCATCTGTTCCACCGCCCTGGTCAACTGCTCAATGCCTTCAGCCTGCTCATTTGAAGCGGTGGCTATTTCATCTATCAGGCGTGCCGTCTTTTCCGATATCTGCATTGTATCGTTGAACGCGTTTCGTGTGGATTCGGTAATCTGTTTGCCCCGTTCCACTGAATCAATGGTGTTCTGTATCAGGGTTTCGGTGTTCTTCGCCGCTTCGGCTGAACGCTGGGCAAGGTTCCTGACTTCTTCGGCAACAACGGCAAACCCTTTGCCCGCCTCTCCTGCCCGCGCGGCCTCAACAGCCGCGTTGAGTGCCAGCAGATTGGTCTGAAAGGCTATCTCATCAATGGTTTTGATTATTTTGCCCGTTTCCTCGCTGGTGGTGGCAATATCACCGATTGCATCCGTCATGGCATTCATCTGATCATTCACCTGATTGATAATCTTTGATGCGTCTCCCATCATACCTTTGGCGCTGTTTGCGTTACCGGCATTCTGGCTGATCATGGCCGACATCTCTTCAAGCGACGATGATGACTCTTCCAGAGACGCGGCCTGTTCGGATGATCCCTGGGCCAGATGCTGGCTGGATGATGACACCTGCTCTGAAGCGCTGGAGATTTCGTGTGACGCGGTGCCCAGCCGGTCAACTGCTTTAAATACCGGCTTTGTCAGCCGCAGCGCAAAGAAGTATGAGATGATCGAACCTATAAGGACTGCCAGTATACAGATGGTTATATTCACCGTTTTGAGCTTATTCAGTGCCCCCAGAAAATCGGAATGATAGGCGCTTGCCGCAATGATCCATTTCCACTCCGGGAAAAGACTGTATGCCGCAAGTTTCATTCTGGCACTGCTTTCCCCCTTGTTCTTCCAGGGATAGTAGGTTACTGCGGTTTGCTCTTCTTTGAGCGACAGCCCCTTCTCTACGATTTCCTGAATAAACAGACGGCCGTCCGCATCTTTCGCGTTGAAAATGTTCTCGCCGTCCCGTTTTCTGCCCAATGATAAGACATAGTCACCCTTTTCATTCAGGATGTAGGCATATCCGGTTTTCCCCACCTGCAACCGTGACAGATTGTCTTTCAAAATCTCCTGGAACACCTTTTCGGCAACCCCGACATACAGAACCCCGATTATCTCTCCGGTTGGGCTTTTTATGGGTTCGTAGGCGGTGAGATACCAGGCATTGACAACATAGGCCCTGCCGTAGAAGGTTTTTCCACCTATTATCGTTTTGTATACGGGAGAGGTGGTGGGGATATAGGTTCCCACGGCCCGCTGCCCGTCACGCTTCATTACATTGGTTGATATACGCAGGAGCCCCTGGGGAATAACCTGGAAAACCGTCGCGGTACCGCCCACCGTTTGCTGTATTGTGTCCACGATATCATAATTAAATGACAGGGCATGGCTGTCTATTTTCATTAGGGGTATTGAAACCTTTTCTGATTGTTTTGTTACCTGATTGGTAATGGTAAAGTCTGTAGCCTCCGAGGGATCGATGGTGATTTCACCGTGGTTGCTTACAATATATCCGGCAACATTCAGATCGGAGTTTACTTTTTTTTGTGCAATATCATATACCGCCTGCACCTCCTGTTTCATCGTAAGCGCGTGCTGGGAAAGCGTGTTTTCGATATCCTTGACGGTCTGTTTTTTACTTACATTAAAGGTAATGATTGCAAGAGCAAACAGTGGAATGATAATGAGCAATACTGATCCTATAATCATTTTGCCGGCTATGCTTTTTACCTGTAGTGTGGCCATAGTTTCTCCTCTTGTTATAAACAGTCACCGTGGTTTAACATCAATGAGCATTATCAAAAAATATTGCAGGCTGTCCATTTTCAAAAAGGTCGGGGTATACTTTCATTGCACATTCAGGACAACTGCGGTGAGTACATTCTGCTGCACAATGGTCCTTTATAGAGTGTCCCACCTGATTCCCGTACCCTTAATCGTCCCGAACTTTTCTCTTTCCCGCTCTTTGTTTTTACTGTCGATAATGTCTCGCGCAATAGTGCCGTACACCTATGCACTGCCGGATTCCAAACATTTCAGGGCAGGACAATCTCTGCACGGTATATTTTTTATTTCATTAATGTATGGGTATTAATTCAGAAGATAATTTTTATGTAGTTTTTTAATAATTTTTGCAATTTTGCCTTCAATAATTAAAAATGTCAATGGATTTTTTTTAAATCTATCAGTTAATATTCGTAGTTTTACGCATATAATGTTAGTAATTTTACGAAGGACGGGATATATACGCTTTGCTGTTACATTAAAACCGTCCTTACTCCAGCCCCTCTCAGGCAGTAAACCCGCCGTCATGCACAATGGTTGCACCCGTAACATACCCTGAGGCATCTGAAGCGAGATATACTGCTAATCCCCTTATTTCATCCGGCTCTCCCACCCGTCCCATTGGAATAGAACGTGAGATCTTTTTGTATATCTTCTCAGCCTGTTCTTTGGGTACGGATGATGGCCATGTGCGGTGGGGACCGGGGGCAATAGCATTTATCCTGATGCCGTCCCTGGCATATGCTACCGCCGCATGCTTTGTCAGGCCGATCACACCATGCTTTGCTATGCCGTACGGTGCCGCATTGGGCAAAGAATACTCCTCACATCCGGCCATTAAACCGATTACTGAAGCAGTGTTGATGATGGTCCCCCGCTGTTGTTGTACCATAACCCTTAGAACAGCACGCATAACCACAAACATGCCTCTCAAATTAACAGCCATAATCCTATCCCACTCTTCCAGGGACAGTTCATGAAGACGTACTGGTTGATTGCGGATTCCCGCATTGTTGAAAAGGATGTCGATACTGCCATAGCGGTCAGCGGTGAGGTTAACCATGCGCTGGACGTGATCAGGCTGTGAAACATCGGCCTCTATCGCCATACAGCGATGACCAGATTCTTTAAGAAGTCCTGCCGTTTCCTCTGCCTTCTGTATGTCAATATCACTGCAGACCACATCCGCGCCGAAGGCTGCCAGTGCAATGCAAAATTCACGGCCCAGACCGCGGCCTGCGGCAGTTACAAGGGCAACCCTGTCTGTCAGATCAAACATGTTTTTATGCTTCATATCTGCACCTCTTGTTTCGTTGTTTTTATTGCGCACTGTCAGTAAAGAAGACGGGCAGTGCGTTGTTAAAACAAAGAATGACGCGGTAATAAATAAATCTTGACAGAAAATATAAATTCATGCAAGTATTACCACTATATGATAATACTAGCAGGTGGTTTTTTTATGTCAATCCAAAATATTTTACTGCAATGAGGAGGGAGGACGATGTCGGAAGAACAGGGAACTATTGAAAAAATGCTATTGCCGAAACCATTCAAATTTTTTGACAGCCATGGACACGCAGGCCTCGAGAAAAAAGGAATTGCCGACAGGCCAGGTCTGCTCGATTTCTGGTGCGGTAATACCGTAGTGGCACGGAGCATGATGGGAGCACGTGCCATTCTGGGTGACCCCAACCCGACGAAAGTCATTACCACCCCGGAAGAATGTCCGGAAATGAGCCCTGAGGTGTTTATAAAAATTATGGACGAAAGCAATGTTGAGGGTATGTGCCTGCAGTGCATACACGGTATTACCGATCCGTTTCCGGGCTATCCGGAAGGGTGGAAATTTTATGTTCCCAACGAGTACGTAAAGAAAGAATTTATCGACGCCTTTCCGGGGCGGTTTACGGCTGTTGGAGGTGTCCATAGTCGTTACGGTAAGGGAGCTGCCGTTGAAATGGTTGTTTCCGCCCATGAGTGCGGATTTCCCGGGTGCAAGTTCCACACGCCCACATCAGGCTATCCGAACAATCCCGACATGTATCCGGCATATGAAAAGATGGTTGAACTGGGTATGCACCTGCAGGTCCATACCGGCCAGGAAGAATTGCCGGGAACCAGGGCCAAATATCAGGACCCCCTCTATCTTGATGATGTTGCCATGGATTTTCCTAATCTTGTAATTCTCCAGCTGCATTGCGGCCTTTTTAACAATCCCATGCAGGGGCTCTGGAATTTAATGAAGTTTGATAATATGTTCGGAGATGTGACCGTGCCGCACCCAACGCTGATGCGATTTAAATATTACTGGGATATGGATCACATGCGTTTCCTGGAATTTTTCATGCCTGACAAGATTTTTTACGGTACGGACTTTCCACTGACAATGCCGGTATACCGGGCAATGATTGACAACATCATGAATATGCCGCTTGGCATGGACTTTAAGTATAAACTGATGGGTGATAATTTTAGAAAATTTGTAAACTGGAAAAGCGCCCGGTAGCATGCTCTGTGATTGAACGACCAGACAGTGCACAACAGGTATACAAAGGAAATAATGCATGAAACGGCATTTCGACCTTATTGTCGTAGGCGGTGGGCCGGCAGGGCTCATGGCCGCTAAAACAGCCGCTGAGAAGGGGCTGGATGTTGCGTTGCTTGAGCGCAAAGATCATCTTGCTGAAATCGCACGGCCATGCAGCGAAATACTAACCCTCAATGAGGACATTAATAATGAATATCTGTTTTACAATAAAAAAGGGGGCAGGCTCTGTTTTTTGAAAAGCGGATTCTGTGAGCGCTATGATGGACACTCCCTTGATCTGGAAGCATTTACCATATATGCAATGAACGGCAACTGTATACAGTTCAGCAACCCTGCGAAGCCACAAGGGGGAGGCGTAGTGCCTGTCCAGATGGCCTTTGAAAAAAAGATGCTGCTGAGCAAGCTTCTTGTAGCCGTAGAAAAAAAAGATGTTCACGTTTTTACCAATGTTAATGTCGTTGCCTTCGAAAAAAAAGGCAGGCACATGTGCATCCTTTCCAGCGAAGGGACGCGGTACGAAGCCGCCTTCGTCATTTGCGCAGACGGGGTAAATTCACGGTCTGTGCAATGCCTGGGACTAAATAAAAGGAGGGGGTTTTATGGTACCTTGCGTGGCATCGCATTGTACATACGGGGAGTTGAGCTTCCCATAGCGCATTCTCATGTTCATATTCAAGGGGGCAGTGAGGTCGGTATAGAACTTTCAATCAATCCAAGAGCTGAAAATGATGAGTACTTTGTGTCGTTATGCGGTATACAGCCAAAAGCCGATTTCTCCCGTTGGGCAGACTATATTATGAAAACGAGCAGGTTTTCATCCTGGTTTAAGGGGGCAGAAATAGTCAAAACATCTTCCTTTGTAGCAAATATTTATTCACCACTTCGCGACCCTTTTCGTGACAATGTGCTTGTTATCGGCGATGCCGGAAATACCCTGCAGGTTACCAACAAGGGTGCGCTTGTTTGCGGGTGGCGGGCGGGCAATACAGTGGCAAGGGCCTTCTACAACAATAGTCTTAACAGAGAAGCTATGCAGGACTATCTTGAATGGTGGGATGAGAGTTACTGCAGGTGCGATTATACCATCCCGTTTCCCCTGCGCGGCAATATGGGAGAAGCGCTCAACAGTAAGGAATTGAACTATCTTTTCGGCTTACTGAAAGAGCCCTTTCCCTTAACATCTAATCCGTTTACAGGAGCACGCACAATGGCACGGGCAATGGCGAAAGTTCTGCCGCTGCTTGCTGAAAAAAAGCCTCAAATAATTGAGAAACTTAACCGGTTCAGATCGGATGACCTTACACAGCTCCTGAAGGGCGCCATTAATAGTGGTTTCCCAAACCGATGAACAAGGAGAGCAATTATGGGCAATGACGACGTAGAAAGCAAATTGCTGAAATATAAAGACATGAAGGGAGGATATTCAACACCCATTGAAACGCTGTTTGCCCCTAAAAAAGCATGGGTTGAGCAGCGCAAATGGGACATGCCGGATGCATTTATTATTAAAGTTGCCCCGGTTGGAGCCTTTATTATGAAGGAGGACAACCCCAACCAGAAATACACCACCGTAGAGATTAGAAACGAAATTATAGAAGCAATAGAGGCGGGCGCCTGCTCGTTTCACACCCATGCCCGGGACGAACGGGGCCGCAATACCCTGGAGGTAACCCTCTATCATGATATTATTGACCCTATAAAGAAAAAATTCGGCTCTGCTGTTGTTGCGTGCGGGTGCCCTGAGGGCGGGGCTACCGTTGCAGATTCTTTGCACCCCATCCTGGAATTCAAAGATGTCCTTGAGACTGCTCCGGTAACGGTCAGTACAGTTAATGCGGCCGGCGATTTCTCTGCCGTTCAGACCCGGGAAATTGCCCAAGCGCATGTAGAAATAATGCAGGACGTTGGATGCAAACCCGAGATTGTCCTGCATAACGTCGGTGATATTTCCCTGGTGAGGCGGTGGTTGATCGACACCGGCGTACTCGCTAAGCCATACTATTTCCGGCTTGCCTTAGGTAATCCGGGATGGGGCTATATAGAAGATCCTGACACGCTGTTTCAATGCATGAGCTTTATGGTCAGGGAGCTGAAAAAAATTGATACTGCATGTGCTATTATGATAGACATGGCAGGCCGGGCAGCGCTTTTTGGAGTTGCCGCGGGGATATTACTGGGTTTAATAGGAGCGCGGGTGGGAATGGAGGATGCACTGTATGTATATCCCCATACAGACGAGATGATAAAAAACAATGCGTCCGTTGTCGGAAAGGTTGCCATGCTGGTTGAAGCATTGGGCCGTAAAGTAGGTAATGCTGACGATTACAGGCGTTTTATTGGGATCGATATCCCTTAAAAACAGGCTCACGGGAGGTCACGCACCGTGTCATCTGAAAAAATGCAAGGAAAAATATGCTTAATCACCGGCTCCAACACGGGAATAGGCAGGGTTACCGCGCTGGAGCTGGCAAAAATGGGGGCAACGGTGATTATGGTCACCCGAGAAAGTGTCCCTGGAGAGCCCTCGCCTATTGAAACCAGAGATGAGATTAGTCGTCTTTCGGGTAACCGATGCGTCGACCTTTTTTTTGCCGACCTTTCCGTGCAGCACTCGATCCGCCGGTTTGCGCAAGATTTCAAAGGCAAATACAACAAGCTCCACGTGCTCATAAACAACGCCGGGGTTCTTCCCAACAAGCGCATTGTGACCAGCGACGGCCTTGAACTGCAATGTGCCGTCAACCTGCTGGCCCCATTTCTATTAACAAACCTTATGCTTGACCTTTTAAAGGAAAACGCGCCCGCCCGCATTATAAACCTCACCTCAACCATGCACCGGTTCGCAAAAATAGATTTAGAAAACCTGCAGGCGGAAAAACGCTACTCCCCCCACCCTGTTTATAATCAGACAAAACTGGGCGTTGTGTTATTTACCTACGAGCTCGCACGAAGGCTTGAAAAAACAGGTGTAACTGCCAACTGCACGCATCCCGGCAAGGTGGCAACACAGATTTCACGCGAAAAACCGAGGCTGGCCCGTTTTATTGCTAGCCATTGCTTTGCGTCAGCTGAAAAAGGCGCTGCGACATCAGTCTACCTTGCAACATCCCCTGACGTGGAAGGAGTAAGCGGCAGATATTTTGTAAACTGTAAGGAATCACGGTCTTCACGGCTTTCACGCAACAGGCAGCTGGCCCTGCAATTATGGAATGTCTGTTCACAGCTGACCGGCCTGGCGTAGCAGGCTTTCTTTCACGGTTTGCTTTGCTTTGATGTGAATATAACCGATGGTTCCAAATCTGCCTGGTACAAAAATCCCTCTGCCTCTCTTGCATCACCATACTTTTCAACCAGCTCGGCAATAGGTCCTGCATCCAGAGCGCGCATGGGACAGGAATCGACACAGATGGGCTTTTTATCTTCGTGCCATCTTTCTGCGCAGAGATGACATTTTTGCATTTTGGCCCCTTCTTCAGCGCCGAACCGGGGTGCGTCATACGGGCATGCCTCTTTGCAAAACATACCGCACTCACTGTTGCCGAGACATGCCTCACTATCAACAACCACAATACCGTCCTCGTCACGCTTGGTTACGGCACCGGCCGGGCAAGCCGGTATACAGGCCGGCTCGGCACAATGCAAACAGGAAAGGGACAAATAGGCAGCGAACACGTCAGGATATCGCCCCTTTTCTACCGGGATTATCCACCGCCAAGCACCTTCCCCGGCATTTATATCGTGCCAGTCCTTGCAGGCGACAACGCATGTATAGCACCCGATACATCGGGTTTGATCGAAATAAAAACCGATTTGATTCATCTCTTTTTACTCCTTGACTTTTTCAACCTGCACCAAACCCGTATTAAAACAAAAAGCCCCGCCGGGTGACATGACGTCTTTTGTTAATACATTCGCACATCCTCCACGATCAATGCCGTTCTCGTCAGGGGAGTACCATGCACCCTGCGGGATATCAACGACTCCGGGCATTATCCTTTCTGTTACGTTGGCAGGAATAATCATTGCTCCCCGCTCGTTGAATACTTTCACCATATCACCATTGTCAACCGCTCTTTTTCGTGCATCGGCAGGGTTCATCTGGACAGCTTGTGGTTCAATTTCCCTTAGTATGGGGAGATTGTCGAACTGGGTGTGTGCTCTTCTCTTTGTGTGGGTGGTAACAAGCTGTAAAGGATATTTCTGCACAAGAGGATCGTTTCTGCCTTCCCACGGCTCAATATACGTGGGTATGGGCGGTAATAAAGGATCACCCAGATCATCTATTTCCTGTGAGTATATTTCAATCTTGCCTGATTGGGTGGGAAAGGGATTATGCGCGGGATCCTTGATTTGTTGTTCAAAGCATATAAACGGGACCGGCAGCGTGACCTTATGAACACCTTCTGTTTTAAATGTATCGTAATCCGGGATGTCCCTGCAATCATGAACGATTTCTTTAAGCCAGTCCTCCTCTGCTTTTCCGTGAAAAATATCAATACCCAATTTTTCTGCCAATGCGGCAACAATTTCATAATGAGACCTCGCTTCTCCAACCGGCTCGATGACTTTATTCATATAGCCATAAAACGGACCTATGCCTCCGGTAGTTACATCGTTGCGCTCCATGAACGTTGTGTTGGGCAGAATAATATCGGCAAATTTAGCCGTGGGGGTTAAAAACTGCTCCTGGGCTACAATAAACTCAAGTTTTTGTAAGGCCTGGGCTATTTTGTTGGTATTGGCTATTTGATTCAAATAGTTTATATTTACCAGATAAAGAAGCTTGTAATCGGCCGGATAGCCTCCCTGGCGACCCTTAATAATTGCATCAGCGATCAATGAACGGTGGACCCGCGACTGGCTTACTCCCATATAGAATCCCAGTCTTCCCATTCTTTTTGCCACAATAGCATCTTTCCTGGGCGGTGCTGCCAGATCAACCGGATTGTCTTCACCCTGCATGCGCAGCGAAACAAATGGACCAAGGTTGACCGGCATGAGCATATCTCCCATGGCAGAACACCCGCCGGGGGCACTGCCTCCCTGAATGCCGATATTACCCGTCATTGCGGCAAGTGTTATTGTTGCACGGTGAAATTGCTCTCCATGTGCACTGCGTCCGGCTGCAAAACCGTCTATCAATGCTGCCGGTTTTTTTGCTGCAAATTCTCTGGCAAAGCTGCTAATGGTTGGCTTCGGAACTCCGGTAATATCTTCAGCCCAGGCAGGGGTTTTGGGAATACCGTCTGAGTTACCAAGAACGTAATTTTGAAACTTTTCAAAGCCCATTGTGTGGGTTGCAAGAAAAGACTTATCGTGAAGATTCTCCGCAATCATCACGTAGGCCATGGCCGTCAACAGAGCGGTGTCGGTACCGGGTTTGATGGAAATCCACTGATCAGCGAAAATTGCTGCAGAGTCGGTATAGCGTGGATCAACAACAATAATCCTTGCCCCCGCTTCTCGTGCCTTTGCAAGGTATAACCTGGTATTTCCGAAATTGCAGGCAACTGCAGGATTCCAGCCCCACAGAATTATTAAGCGTGAATTAAGCAGGTCCTCCCGGCTGTTACCCATGGCGGGCATGCCATAACTGGTCATCATTGCCAAAAGCGCACCTTCTCCTGACGGAGATCCCCAGGATCCTGAATATCCGCCTGCCTTGATAAGAAGCTCTTCTGTTAGGGCAGCATTATGTAGCCAGGTAACGTCGCCTAATGAGCCGAGAAACAGTATTGACGGAGGGCCATAGCTTTCTTTAACTCGCTGTATTTCTGCGGCGATGGTAGTAAGAGCTTCATCCCAGGTTATTCTTTCAAATTCTCCTTTGCCCCGCTCCCCGGTTCTTTTCATAGGGTAGACAAGGCGGTCGGGAGCATATACTCTCTGCCGATATGCCCGTCCTTTTAAACATGCTCTGAATTGCGGTTCTGCCCCAACATCGGTTTCAATTCTAACAATTTTATCATCTTTAACATGTACGTTAAGCGGGCACGCGCCGCCGCAATGGCAGTTGCAAACAGTGGTGATTGTCCTTTCGGATGTCTTCCGGTTTTGGTCTTCAGCTTTACTCATGCTTAACTCCGGTATTATGGTACTCCAGCATCAGAGCTGAGAGTTCCACGGTGTTTGTTTGTCATTATTAAAACACAGGCTGTCTTAACTCATACCAACAACAAGAGCTGCGCTTTTAACAGCACATCTAACCAACTTGAACAGCCAACAAAAATTATTGCTTCTGATCAACGGTAAAGGCATCCTGCGTGGTCATCTGGTGAATGCCGTCGATTTTTTGGCTCAACTCAGGCCGTTCTTGCTGAATACGATCTTTATGCTTGAGTATGGCATCCCACAGCATTTTGGGGATTTTATACTGGTTAATACTTCCCTCAAGGGTTTCTTTTTCAGCAAGGCTTATGAGATAGTCGATTTCATCGTCTTCGTAAAACGGATTGATGGCAAATCCCTGTGCAACCTGCTGGATTTCGGGATTATTAAATTCAAAGGATCGTTGCCACCAATCAAGATAGTTTTTTACACCGTCGTTGCCCGCAAGCTCTTGTATCAGTGCATTTCCGGCACAGTACCCGCACATGAGTGCCCCCTGGTTCTCCACCTCCACGAAGGCAGCAGCATCTCCTATGGCTATAACATTATCCTTGACCGGCTTTGCAATGGGCATCATGGGCTTTATCCCGACCCCCATTTTATAGGCAATCTTTGCCTTTTTAAACCAGGAGGAAAAACAGCTCTTTTCCATAATAAATTGAAGGTCTCCCTCTGGGTTACCCGGTGCAGGCTGAAGTGCACCCAGCTTATGGAGGTCTTCTCCGTGGACGGTTTGTAGAAAATGAGGAGGGGCAAAAGGAGAAATTGACTTTCCATAAAACTGTACCCAGCTGTTGGGGTAAGGATTTTCTACGCCCTCCAGCATATATTGTACGACCTTAAATGTGCCCATGGGTGGACGGTCTTTATTTAAGCCGACACTTTCAGTGATTTTTGAATTGACTCCGTCGGCGGCAACAAGTTTTTTTGCTTCCAGCCAGATTTCCTTCCCGGAAGTGCTGATGAGTACTCGAGCGCCCGAGGAGGTGTTTTCCGCTTTAATTCCTGGAGATCCCGCGATAATGTCAACGCCCAGCTTTTCAACATCACCAAGCAAATCTCTTAAAAGCACCTCTTTATTAAAGACCGCTGCAATAGGCTTATCGCTGCTGAAGTCAATGCGGTGCCCACCCGGTGACAATACCCTCCAATGGTAAAGAGGGTAAAGGGCTCCGGAATATTTTACCTCAAATCCGTTTTTAGGGAAAATGACTTTCCCTAACTCGACCTTAATGTCTTCCCCGACAAAATCTCCTTCCAAGCCGTAAAACATCATGCAGTCCGCCCGTGTCCACTTGGTGATTTCCTTTCTCCTTTCAATAAGGGCAACCCGCAGGTTCTTTTCAGCGCAGGTTTTTGCAGCCATGAGACCTGCAGGCCCTGCACCTACCACAATTATGTCATACTTGGTAGCCATAAGTACGCTCCTTTTGTAAAGGTTAAAAATTAAAAAAATTACCCTTGACAACAATAAAAATCTTGTGTAAGTATTACCACTATGAGATAGTACTATGAGAAAGATTTATTTGTCAAATAAAAAATGGTAAACAAAAAATAAAAATTAAAAAATACATATTTGAACGGAAAAACCTTTTTCTGAAAAAGCACTTCTGATCAAAAGTAGTTTCTTTTATGTTTAAACTGTTAGGAGGGATGGCCTTATGAAAAAATATAAGAAATTTTTTACGTATCTGTTCTTACATCTTATGCTTCCTTTTCTTGCTTCATGTTCCGGTTCCGCTACAGATCACAGTCAGATGCTCCGTGAAATGGGGAACAAGGCTGTGGAGAAAATTCAATCACTACCGGGTTCTGCACTCAGAAAGCAATCTGTCGATTTCTTTGAAAATTACATAATAGACCTTGGGTGGAGATCTTTTGTTTTTGGAGGAGCCCCTGATCTCCATGTTCTGCTGTATCCATATGAAACAGAGCATCTTGCTACTGCGGCGATAAGCCAGTTCGAGGCTCCTTCCGGTTCTTCAGCACTGTGGGATTGTGCCGGAGTAATACGGCCGAATGCCAATATAAGGGCACCCCTTTTTACCTGGGATGTTTTTGCGCCCATGGCTGGGATGGCACCCGGAATGGACATGGATTTTTATAATATAAACGAGGGGTCCGTTGACATTGCTGTTTTTTTCGGAGACCAGGCTGCAAAGCTCAATCAGGCGCTTGCGCTGGTTGAACCGTACCAGTTGACAGGGGAAGAGCGGGGAAAGTATTCAGAGCATTTTGACCAGTACAAAAGTGATTACCGGTGGGAGCTGGAACTTTCTGAAATAGAGTTTAACAATGAGACAATCAGAGGAGAATTTGTCAGTGCTGTTGCAACAGCTTTTTCACTTGTACTTGATGCCTATTTTACCAGCTTGGAGCGGGTGTCGGTAGAAGATAACGAAACCCTCATCCAGGGGAATATCAGCGGCACGGAAGAATTCATTGAAATACTTGTCGACAAAGACCCTGCTTTAGAAGTTGGTAGGATACTTTTTGAGGATGATCTGGAAATGTACTTTCTTGATAGTATGTGGCGACAGGGATACTATGGTGAGGGTTTTTAGAATCATGAAGCTGTACAAAAATTTATGAAAATAGTTGATGGCACGGCAGGAGTATGGTTTTGCAAATACTATTTATGTGAATGTTGCCTGCATGGCGACGAGTATGTAAGAAAGGAGCTATCATGAACAAACACATTGTTGCCGACATGCTAACTGAAAAATTTTCAAAGGAAATAGGCATGGTTGAGAAGCAGTTTCCTGCTGATTTGAAGGTGCTCGATGCCGACACGCCCTTCGGGGCAAAACTGCATACCGAGGCTTCACTGTATCATGCCGATAAAATTAAAAAAATATCATTTCTCAGAAATACAATGGGTGAAATGTCTGCGGGAAGTGTGATCATGATTGTCCCGGAAGACACCTATGACCTTCCCTTTATTGTGGCGGATGTTACGTTCTGGTCGGGCGAACAGAACAAAATATTTACTGAATTTGATGCAAATCCTCTTGTTAAGGACGCAGACAGTGTACACAAGTACGACGAATTTTTGAAGTGGCAAGATGAACTTGGAAAACTTTCATCAGAGCCGGTGACCGGCATTCCGGAACCCGGTGAATATATCAAGTCGGTTATGTCTACCGTTCATTACCTTCGTTTCATACCCGCTGAATTCACTGATGAGGTTCTCAAACTGACAGATCGCTTTTTTGATATATTCCTTGAAATGTATGCGGCTGCAGAGCCTGTTCAAGACAGTCAAAAAAGAATTAAAATGGATGCGTTCCGGGCAGAGTACAACAGCCACATACTGAACGAGGATCCTTCAGCTATGGCTTTTGAAGGTACATTCGGCAGGGAGAAGGTACAACGTTTCTATGATCATTTGGTCAATCTTTAGGTAGACCATGCTACCGGCCGACTTTGCTTATAAATCATATTGAATAAAATCCGTAAGGGGGAAAAGCCCATGAAGGATTTTAAAGATAAGGTGGCAGTTGTCAGCGGAGCTGCCAGCGGTATCGGACAGGCACTGGCATTACACTGCGCACAGGCAGGTATGAAGGTCGTGTTGGCAGATATCGACAAGAAATCCCTGTCCGAAAACGAAAAAAAATTGCAATCAATGGGAGCTCCGGTCCTTGCCGTGCCCACCGACGTTTCAAAGGCAGGCAACGTTGAAGCACTGGGTAAAACGGTTTTTGATACATTTGGTGAAGTCAACCTGCTGTGTAACAATGCCGGCGTGGGTGTGGGGGGCCTCGTATGGGAAAACAGTATAGCCGACTGGAATTGGGTTCTGGGAACAAACCTGTGGGGTGTTGTCCATGGAATTCGCGTCTTTGTGCCGAGAATGATAGAGCAGAATACAGAAGGTCATATAGTCAATACCGCCTCCCTTGCAGGGCTCATATCTGCCCCGTTTCAAGGAGTTTACAATATCAGCAAGCACGCTGTTGTAGCGCTTTCCGAGTCCCTCTACCATGATCTGGCACTCATCAAATCAAAAATAAGGGTATCAGTGCTCTGTCCCGGATTTGTCAAAACCCGTGTTGCGGATTGCGAGCGCAACAGGCCGACCGAACTGAAAAACAAACCAGAGGAGGCAAAACGCCATCCCGAGTTTGATTTCATAATCCAGGAAAACAACAAATCCCTCATGGGAGGACTGGGCCCTGATCATGTAGCCCGCCTTGTCTTTGATGCTGTTCGAGAGAAAAGGTTTTATATACACACCCATCAGGATTGTAAGCAATTAATACAAAACAGAATGGACGATATCCTCAAAGAGCGCAATCCAAAGGTACCGTTGTAAATACTATTACATCGGCTTGCAGGTCATATTTCCCAGGCAGGAAAACTAATGCTTAAATAATCGGTTATCCTTAATAACACTCAGAACATCTTTTAAAACTTTACAGAACACGGGGGCTATAATATGAAACGACATTTTAACGGGTATATGGGGAGAATATTGCGGGTTGATGTAACAACGGGGAAGACGGCAACGGAAGTACTGTCTGAAAAAATGATAAAGATGTTTATCGGGGGAAGAGGCTTTGGTGCAAAGCTGCTGTTTGACGAGCTCAAGCCCGGTGTTGATCCGCTGTCGCCCGAAAACAAGCTGATCTTTTCCAATGGCCCGCTGACAAACACCCTGGCAATATCATGCAGCCGGTGGATTGTATCCACAAAATCTCCCCAGACAGGCACTATCTTTCGGGCATGCGCAGGGGGAAGTTTCGGTGCCGAGCTCAAAAAGGCTGGTTATGACGTGCTCATCGTGGAGGGAAAGGCCGACAAGCCGGTATATCTCTGGATCACGGATGACAGAGTGGAACTGCGGGATGCAACGAACCTTGTAGGCCTTTTAACCGATGACACTGCCGCTGCAATCCGTACGGAGTTTGGTGATCAAAAGATCAAGGTTGCGACGGTAGGCCCGGCTGCTGAAAAATTTGTGCGTTATGCAGCCATTGTCGATGACCGCAGAACGGCAAGCAGGGGCGGAGTGGGAACGGTCATGTGGTCAAAAAACCTCAAGGCAATTGCGGTGAGGGGGAACCGCCGGGTTGAAGTTGCCGACCGCGAACGGCTCCAGGAGCTAAGCAAAATGCAGGCGCACATTATTCAAACAGACAACAACTGCAAATATTTCAGCCGACTGGGTTCTGCCTCTGCAGTTCCCATTGTAAGCCAATTCGGCATATATCCGGTCAGGAACTTCCAGGACAGCGTGCTTGATGGGGTTGAGGAAATAGGGGCAGATAACGTTGAAAAAATTCTCGTTAAGGATGTGCACTGTCACAACTGCAGTATCCACTGCGGCAATATCGTGCAGATGGCAGAGGGCCCCTATGCCGGCAACGAGGTTGAGGGGCCTGAGTATGAGACCATGTACTCATTCGGAGGCATGGTGGGAAACACAAATCTGGGAATGATCATTGAAGCTAACCGGATATGCGACGATTACGGGATTGACACCATCACGGCCGGCAGCAGTATCGCCTTCGCCATGGAACTGTACGAAAAGGGTATCCTGAGCACACAGGACGCTGACGGTCTGGATCTGACATGGGGCAACCATCAGGCGGTGATCGAACTGTTGAAAAAGATCGTTGCCCGGGAGGGAATCGGGGACATGCTGGCAGAAGGGACGAGAAGGGCTGCGCAGCATATCGGCAAAGGGTCTGAACAATATGCGATGCAGGTAAAGGGACTGGAGATTTCAGGGTATGATCCAAGGGGCCTCAAGGCACTTTCGGTAAACTACGCAACCTCCAATATCGGTGCGGCCCACACAACGGGAATGGGCGGCTTCGAGGACCGTCTTATCCCTGCGGGCAAGGGCAAGGCCTGCAAGAAGAACCAGGACACCCACAGCATATATGACAGCTGTATCAACTGTATTTTCCCGGTACAGTATCGTACCCTGGGGCTTGACAACCTCACACAGCTGCTGCCGGCGGCAACGGGCATTGATGAGTTTTCCGACGGGAATTACCTTCTTCAGGCAGGAGAGAGGATCTGGAATATTGAGCGTGCTTTTAATGCACGTGAAGGATTCGACCGGAAGGACGATACCCTGCCACCGCGTTTTCTACAGGAGCCACACCCGAGCGGACCTGTTAAAGGAAGTGTTGTTGAACTGGCGCAAATGCTTGATGATTACTATGAAGAGCGGGGATGGGACGCCCGGACGGGTAAGATTAAACGAAAAAAACTGGAGGAGATAAGCCTTACAGCAGTGGCGAATGAACTGGAAAGATTACAACAATAACCACCCGTGTAGCAGGTAGATAATCTTTCATCCAGCTATTAAGCCGTCTTTATAGATATACAAAATGGTCGTAGAAAAGCTCGGCCGTTTCTTGCCCAAAGGTCCCCGTAATCATAACACCTGACGGGTCATCGGGCAGTATGTGTTTATTCCATTCTGATTTGAAGGAATGCATCTTCCTTTTTCTCTGGTCGTCCGTGACCGGCGCCGCTTTCCGGTACATTTCTAGGTAGATATCGAAAAATTTCTTTGCAAATTCAAGTATTTGATCATTATAATCATAGGAAACAAAACGCATATATTTGGTTGGCGGTTCCTGTGACTTGAGGAATTCACCGGGGTCCATAAATCCGGTCACCGGTTCCGATGGAATGTTGGCAATTTCTTCACACCAATGTGTTAACGGATCGACATATTTTTTCGTGCTTTCCTCATCTTTAACAAGAAGCGTGGGTTCAAATTCTGTAAATATTTTACCTTTCACCCCGAAATCATAGGCAATATTTGCCAGCGTAAACGGGAGGTCGTAATCGTCTTCGGCAGCGAGCATGACAAGGGTTCCTGCTCCATCTTCACCATATCGCTGCCGGCAAATTACTATTTTTTTAAGCTTTTCAGCTTGATACAGAGCAGTCTCAAAGCACAGTTCACCGGAGGGGAGAGCCTTCTTAAGGGTCTTGATCTCTGCCGGGAATGGTTTTGCTGTCATACCTATCTCTTTTTCCAACCGGTCGGTTATCATATCAGCAAGAAAAAATTTGTCCATGATTGTTCCTCCCTATTTTCTAGATACTGTATAATTTCTTAGGTCAGCGGATACAAATAAATTTTTAGCCGCTACTGTGGCATGCTGATCTGTTCAAAATCAGCCAGGGTAGCATGTTTCAGAGCTTCCAGCCGCTGCTTCCACTGAGGTTGTATGCCCGGTACGGACTGAAGATGTCCGATAACCGCATTTCCGAATGAGAAAGGATTGCCGTTAAACTCGTCCACCACAAAGGGATACTTCCCGGCAAGCTCGAAAAGCTCGTCCATTACGGCTGACCCCATCCACGGCTCAAAAAGAAACCGCTTCGCATATTCGGCCATCATCTGCATGTCTTTGGTCATCTCAAAAGCACTGTTGTTCCACCACGCAGTATATTCCTCAAACCCTTTTTCCCCCAGGAGTTCCTTCTCCACTGCCAGAGCACCCTTATAGCCGCACATGGTTGCACCAGGGTAGAGAGATTCTGCCATGGCAGCCGAATCACCCAGAAAAATGGTGTTCCCCGTATAAGGCTTTTTCATGGGCGGGTATAATTCCATTGTAGCAGCATATTTTCCCAGTATTTTTGCATTTTTGAACCAGGAGGAAAATCGGCTCTTATGTATAAAATATTCAATACTGTAATAATTATTGACCGCCGGCCCGTATATTGCCGTTTCCACCCGGTACGTCTTGGTTTTACCCAGACACGGCACCAGGAGAATGTATCCGTCATAGCCGAGATTATCCCTGCCGAAAACACCCACATCACCCCCGTCAAAGGGCGTATCAACATTTTCCATATGATATTCAACGGTCGGCCCTTGGCCCATACAAGGACGGTCTTTGTTCATACCAAGACGTTTTGCAATGCGCGAAGACAAACCATCTGCGGCAATGAGCTTTCTGCATGTTATTGTTTCTTTTCGTTTACCGACGCGGCGAATGTCAACCGCCATGCCGCCGGGAATTTCCCGTGCGTTCAGGACGATTGTTTTAGTGATAAAGGTAACCCCGGCGTCTGCCGCGTCACGACACAAACCCTGCAGCCAGACCGTGGGATCCATAATACTCATAAAGGGCTTCTTTCTGCACGATACCGTATATATTTTCCCGCCGTTTGATATTAAATGGGACTGGTAAACCGGCATTGTTGTGCCGGGATAAAGGTAAGAAAATCCTGTTTTAGTGAAGGTGAACAGGGTATTGTCTCCCCTGCTTTCAGTTTTTATAAATTCACCGTTAAAATCCTGTTCGTCGAATAAAAATCCCGCCGCAGCACGAAAGTTTTTGTCCAGACGCACCTTTACGTCGATACCCACAGCTTTTATACCCCGTTTTTTCAATTCGGCGCAGGCCATAATCCCGGCCGGACCGCAGCCCACTACTATTACATCATAGTCAAACATAGTAATAACTCCTTTAATAAATAGTCCTTACTGTATTTTAACCGCTCCCCAGCCGCAGACATCGGTACAGCTGTGGCATCCGCAGCAGTTTTGCTTGAATATCCGTGATGTCTGATCTTCTTGCCCCTTTTCAATGAACTGTATTGCACCGACCGGGCACACAACGATGCAGGCATTGCAGGCGGTACAGAGTTCTTCGTCTATTTCCGGATATGACCGGCATGACGGGCAACGGCTGAAAAATTCCATCTGGTATCCGTGTTCTTCAGCTATCTTTTTAAGATGTATAACCGGTGCGAAGGGGTTGCCGCAAGCAGTGCAGATCTGCAGGTCGTATTCAACCTGCCAGTTGAGGATCTCCCGTTTGGGCCCTTCCTCCTCGGTGCCCTCAGGCGTGCACACCGCGGTTGTTTCAAGATCGTTCTTCTTTATGATTCCCGTGGGGCAGACAAAGGCGCATGACCCGCAGGCTATGCAGTCCTCTGCAGATGTGTGAAACGGGCTGTCCACGATCCTGTCCGATCCATTTCCGGCAAACTGTATCGCTCCGGCCTGCACGACCTCATTGCACGCCCGCACGCACAGCCCGCACAGAATGCAGTACTCATTGTCCTTGTCCCACTCCCGGGCAAAATCCGCTACCTCGTACTCCTGGGCAAGTTCCTGCACCTTCTTCACATTCGGGCACCGCGACAGCAACAGCTCTATGACAAGCTTCCTGCCCTCAATGACCCGGTCGCTGTCGGTGGTTACCGTCAGCCCGTCTGATACCGGGTACGTACAGGAGCTGTCTATAATCGTCCGTCCGTTTTGCTCTATCTCTACGATACACAGCCGGCAGGCCCCGTAGGGCTCCAGCGCGTCATTGTGGCAAAGCGTCGGAATCTCAATCCCGGCGGCACGTGCCGCCTCAAGCACGGTTGCGCCTTCCCGTGCCTTTACGTTCTTTCCATTAATCGTAAGTGTTACCATAGGTCATTCACCTCTATATCAGTAATTCTTGGTTGCTCTATGATTGACGTTTCAGTTTAATTTCTTCATTATCCCTTTTTCAACGTCCTTGGGAAAATGCTTCATCACCGAAAGAAGCGGCACCGCTGCGGTCTTGCCCAGCGCGCAGAAACACGCGTCGTTCATCGCCTCTCCCATGCGCTTCACCAGTGCCGGGTGCTCGGCCGTGCCTCGCCCCTGCATCAGGGTCTCTATGATCTCCATCAGGTGTTT
>Ga0272442_10003272_pt1 | contig 22833 bp, 27 predicted proteins | sample SSMForm2O_FD_200262 | JGI IMG/M metagenome (GOLD analysis project Ga0272442, IMG submission 200262) | Marine sediment archaeal communities from Little Sippewissett salt marsh, Falmouth, MA, United States - SSM-Form-2O | ecosystem: Environmental > Aquatic > Marine > Wetlands > Sediment ...
TTGGGATTTTCCAGTAATTTCCTTATTTTTGTATTATTAAATATTTAGATAATATAATTTAGATATTAGAGAACAATATTTACCATATTGAAATAAAAAGATAGGGAAAATGGGAATAATCCCAGTTTACCCTCTCTTCAAACTAGCAAGAAAAGATTTTCTGATGTTTTCATACATCAAAACTTCCATCTTCAAGCCTCTAAGATACTCTTCCCATTCAGGATCATTTCTTGTTGGCTGATTGGATTTCTTGCTAAAATTACCTAATCCCATCATAAAAATCACCTACCATTTTTTTTATTATATTATAAAGCCAAAGCTGAATTTTAAAGGGTGCAGGAAAAATGAAAGGCATAGCTATACGTATACTTCCTGTATACAGCTTGCAAAACCTGCACCCAATACAAAAGACATTAGGCAGGGAATTTGGCAAAATCCACCTAATATCCTATTGCCAGAGGGAAAGTAACTTAGTTCCTCAAAATCAATCAAGAAAACGGTTTAAGGAATTCAATGGGCTTAACCTTGAAGCGTTAGTTACTTTCCCAATCTAGTTGCATCACCAAAAGTGATGCCCACCTCATATTAATGAGGCTATAGAAACAGGTATCCTGTACCTGTCATTTACTAGCGCAGAAGATGTCTCTGACCTCATCTTCTGCACTCGTACTCGTTTAACAAGACTAGGTATGACAATAGTCTTGTCTCTATTAGAAAAATCTCGGCCTATGACCTCCGAGATTGTTTATCATTCAAATATTAGTGTTTCCAGGTGTTTTCAAGAACATATACTTCTTTTTAAGTATTTCTATTGTAAAGTATATTATCAAAATTCTTATAAATGATTAAAAATCCTGGAAAGACTAAAATTTTAATTAATTAGCAGAAATGCTAGAAAGGAGTTCTTTATGAAAGGTAGTGTCAACCCTCTTGAAAGAACTGCATATTGTCCAGTATGCGGAAAAAGGATGAAAGTCAATATTTTTCGATGGGCTTTTCATTGCACAAATCATGGTTATTTCTTCTGGGACAATATTCTTCAAAATCTTGTCTCATGCTAAAAGGAGGTTTTTATGCATCGAGCTTGGCAAAACATGTTACCAATAATTAGAAAAAGACCTAAGCCAAAACCAGTTTGCACTATGATAGATTATATCATGGCACAGAGAGCACAAAAGCAGGATAAAGATAAAAAGAAAGAGGATTAATTCCTCTTTTTTTTAATCTTTATTTTCCATAATGAAATGAAAATATTTATAAAGAATGGTTTTTTTCAGGAGATGCTCGGAAAATTTATTATATGGCAATTACAAGCGATTTTGAACAAAATTCGCTTGTTTCTTATATAGATTAAAATATATTCTAAGGAGGATGTATGAAAAAAGTTGTACTCTGGTATCTTATGGCTTTCTTGTGCTGTGGTTTTGTGTTTGCTAGAACAACAAAAGAAGATGGGAATTACAAAACAGTCATCCAGTTCATCAGCCCAGCGCAGATCATCACAAATGGTGAGCAACTCTTAGCATTTGATGATTCTAAAACTGCCTTGATCTGCAAAAAGTTCAACAGAGATATTGAAGAACTCGAACTTCAGTATCATCTTGGACCTATGGATTCTTTCCCGCATCAACTTGTGCCTTTTCCAGTAACATTCTGGGATTACAAGATTACACTGGTGCAGTACAAAGGGCTAAGTGCAATTTCTACAATATACATTGTAGAAGAGCTTACAGAAAATCAGATAAGAGATATCTCTGATATTCTTACAACATTCTTTGAAGGCCAATATTGTGATGGCTGGGGAGAAGGTGTGGCTCAGAGAGAAATCCATCTGGACGGAAGTAACACTGCATATTACGTATCTTTGTATTGCAACAAAGAAAGTATCCACCTCATTAACAAGTAGTATTGAGTATGCCCTTTTGGGCTGCTTATTAAGTTCAATATAGAAAATAATTAGTATTAAAAATTAAAGGAACTTTCTGGAAACTAGTATTTTATAATAAAGGAGGAGAAATGAGACGCGTTCTCATGATGATAGGGTTAGTTTTTATTCTAATAGGAGTGAATACCATTCAATGGAAAGCAGTCTTAAACACTTTCATTGCATTACTTAAAGGCGAAAACAGTGTTTATTGTTAGGAATTCGGGCAGAGCAAAACCTCCAATATGATCTCGCAAGAGACTTATTGCTTAGCTGAGTGTAACACCAGCACAGAACAAACATTTGGAGGTTGATATGAAAAAAGTATTAATTGGAGCAGCTTTAGGAGTTGGAATTGGTTTATATACAGGCGGTATTGGTATTGCCTTACTAGGAACAGCAATCGGTGTTCCGGGATGGTTAATAGGAGGTACTGCCGGAGCTTCAATTGGCGGCAATTTAAATCACATCAAGTAAATAGTTTTTTGCTCTGCCCTTTCCATATTTTAAGAAAGAGAGGTATCTATGAATTTCAGAGAAAAGCTAAACGCAATTTCAGACAAAGAAGTTTATTATTCTAAACTTCTTGAAAAAGCAAAAGCAGACTCTATTACTCAAGATGAGATAAAGGAAGTGGAACAGGATTATAATACGCTTTGCGGTATAAGCGAAGAATTTGAGGATCTTAAAGTGCTTGAAAAAGCAAAGACCTTGAGAAAAGTAATTGTACAAGTACTGAAGTATGTCAATGAACAGGAGGCTGTGGCATGATGTATGTAATCATCTTTGCCTTTGCATTCATTCTCAAAGACGCACAAAGTTTTATTGATGTGTGCGTATCGATCGTAAAGTATGCATAATGGAGCATTTTGCTCCGTTTATTTGTTTTTTTCAATATTGTAAGTAAATAATAAAAGTGAGAGCAGAGCTCTCAAAGATTTCCTGTAGCTTTACGATGACAACCCATACACAAACCATCGTAACATTCATCAGAATCGAGAATGATGAGAGGGCATTTATCGCACTTCTTTTCTTCTTCGCACTTTTTACAAATCGGATGGTATTCGTTATCAGTGCAAAGCAGAAGTTCAGCACCGTCTATATTTTTGCCATCTTCAACAATGATTTCGCCACAACCTGCACACTGATGCTCTTCACGACAATTGTCGCATATATCCCTGTATTTTCCATCAGTGCATTCCATCTCCTCAATGTGAAGAGAATCTGATGGTTCACATTCACAGAAATAGCAAGGCATACAATCACCTCCTCTCACTTTTATTTGAAAATGCAGGCAAAAGTTTTTAGCATTTAGACAATACTTTTGCCTGCCATTCAAACTTCCTGGAAAAAGGCAGGAGAAAAACAGGAAGCTAGGTCTAACTAGCCATCAAACAGATCATATCTTTGACTTGCTCATCAGTCAAAGACATATTTGTCGTTTCGATTGTCTCTGAATCAGCTTCTGCAACACACCAGCCAAACTGTTCCAACTTATTGATAAGCTGGACTAGTTTTACTGGATCATGTACTGAAACTTCATACTTATACTTTGATTTGTATTTCGTCCTTATGAAGTCATGTTCTAGTCCTTCTAGTACAGCGTAATCAGGATTATCGTCCTGATAATCTAGAAAAATTTCGAGCATGAAAGACTCTTTTTTTCTCTCACTCTTCTTTTCTTTGAAAAATATAACTTTGATATCATGCATACTATCCTCCTACAAGTATTTAGAATATATCAAAAACAGAGTTATTTCCTCTGTAAGTACAAAAAAATGTGTTTTCCAACTAATTCCTTGTTTTTTATTAGTTATAAAATTTTATATATTTCAGAATACAAATAAGACTAAAACGTTCTAGCATTGTTTATAAGTATTTATAACTAAAACCTTTAAGTTTCAACAAAAAGGTTTAACACGATAAAACTAACTAAAAAATCACTAAAATTCTGCTAAAATGCCTGCATAATGCATATACCCTATGTTTTGTGCATCTTTCTAGAAATTGTCTTTGTAAAGCACCATGGATCATCATATATAAAGTTAACTTTATTGTCGGTAAAATGCGAAAAGTTCTTAAAGGTTTTTGCTTTTTCTGTCATTAAATCAGAAAGTGCGAGTTTATCGTGCTTTATGAGTTATGATTAATTCCCGACAACTCGCGGAATTAAAACTTTGGGGCGAAAACTAAATGATTTTAGCAAACCTAAGATACAAATTATTTTATAATTGCTTAAAAGTTTTAGCTGAAAGAGCAATTTTACTTTATTGCTAAAACAAAAGCTATTTTTACAGATACATTTATGCACAGCGACATAAATTTTTTTTATTTTCAAGCAAATTTTGAGTTTTATTATAAACAAAGTGAGTTTTTGATAAAAAATTACTAGCAAAATATAGATTCGAGAAAACATTAAAAACCCATAATGCTTACTATAAGTCAAAATAAAATAAGGGGTGTAAAATGAGATTTGAACTGAGAAAGCTTAATCCTGGTCCAACTCCTTCTAAAGAAGAGCTTGCAACTGTAATTTTAGGTAGAATAGGTCTATTACCTAAAAAAAATGATGCTAAAGCAGGTTTTCACAAATTACTATTAGAACTTTATGAACGTAAAAAACAATCTATCAAAGAAAACAGACCTGAGATTTCTCTATTCACAATTGAAGAGATGGCTTCTGTATCAGGCATTAAAAGACAAACATTTTATGATTATCTTAATAGATGGTTATCCTTAGGGATAATCAAAAAAGCCACTTATATCAAGGATAACGGCCGTATAAGAGGCTATGAATTATCAGGTAATAATATTGAGTCAGCTTTTAAGAAAGTTAGAAATACAATTGATGATCATATGGAATCAACTCGTGAAATAATTTCTACATTACAAAGCGAGATCAAAAAAGATAAATTAAGACGACAATGATAAGATTTTTTCAAAATATTTTTGGCAAAAAAGAAGAAAAAAGTGAGTTTAAAGTCAAACAAAGAGAGATTGAAACTATCAAAATGTACTTGGATAGTTTGAAATCATACATGACACAAGCAACTTACGGCTTTAATGAAGACTTAAACTCACTAAAAGAATGGGTTTCTTATCTTTATGACAAGAAATTAGAGCATAAAGAGCATATTTCTGAACTAAAAAGTGAGGTTAACAGTTCTGTAAAACATTCTCACATTAATGAAATCAAAGAAAAGTTATCTTTATTGGGATATAAAGCCTCAAAATTAGAAGAAAATCAAACTAAGTTAATGGAAAAGTATGAGCTATTATTAGCTAAAATAAGCGCTTTAAACAGCGTTAAAACAATTCCTGATTATAAGACTAATCTACAGAATAAGGTAATGAAGCAGGTTAATAAGAATTCTAAGGCTTATATCAAGAGTACTGTGATTAGTCTAATCAAAAAACATGGCGATATTAAGACATCTCAACTTAGAGATATTGTTGTTGATGAGCTTAAGATTTGCTCACAAAGTACACTGTATCGGATTCTAAATGAGATACGATCAGATAGTTCTGTTTCTACATCAAAAGTTGATAAAGAATTTGTTTATTCTTATGTTTAATTTCTTTGAAAATTTGATTTTGTAAGATAGCGTTATGTTCTGCACAAAAATTAAAGGTTTTAAGTGCGTCATTCTCAGTTCATTCTCAAGAGAATTTGAGAATGAGAATGAGAATAAGGCGGAAACACTTAAATTCAATAGTTTCCGTATGTTTTGTATTTTCATAAAATTTGTTGAGAATTTACTAGTAATGGGAATGAGAATGACAAAATGTTTTGATTTTAGTTTAATTAAATTAAATTTTGTGTTATTTTTGCTTATTCTTTTCCATATTGTAAGTTAATAGTAGAAAAACGGGTCAAGAAGACCCTAAAGAATTACCAATTTCTTTTCGCTCAAATAATGGCATAAATCCGCAATAGAAAAACAGGTAGATTATTGCTAAGTCAAACCCATATGCTATTGCGTAACAGAAAGTAGCAAAAGACGTGTTATCTAAGCCTTGACATGGTGAAAAGAAAATCTCATCGTAAACCGCAATTAAGTTGTTGTGAACCTTAACTACTGAAGTGACTAGAAGAACAGATAATAGTATAATAATCAGAATACGTCTTAACAACATCTAAATCACCTCCTTTTGTAGAATTTAGGGCAAAAAGTGAGTTTAAGCCTAGAATTCTGCTATTAAAGGAACTATTGTCAATATTGCTCCAATAATAGCAGATAAAAAAACGACCACAAATAACCAAGAACCAGTCCGCTTTTTGAACAAAGCAGTTATAGTCTGATTGGCTGCTGAATCTTTCAGGTCAGTTGCCAACAGAATGCTTTTTAGCCCTTGCACCTCTATCGTCGAGAAACATTCAGGAATCGTGCAAATGATAAAAGACACGTCAGCCTCTTTCAGTGTTGACTGATCACTATACTTTTGGTCCAGGAATTCTGTCATGAAAGAAGCAGGTTCAGGATTAGCAAGTAGCAGTATAACAATACAATGACATATTGCGGACAAAAAAAGAACAATTTTCATTTCAACCTCCTATAACTATAATTATCAAGAAAATATCTAAAACAGCTGTATTTTAGCTGTAAATACAATAAAACTATGTTTCCAGTGGATTCCCCAATATTTAGAATTTATAAAAATTGTTGTACTAAAGTGAGATTAAAGAATAATAAAAAAAAATTATTTTAACTTCTTAACAGCATCTCTGGTTTTAGAAAGTTCTTTTTCAAGAGTCTTAACAGCATCTTGTAAAACCTTAACTGGATCTGCGCCATCTGTTTCTACAATAAATCTGGGGCTTGATACTAAAGGATGCTCAATATCATAAGTTGCAATTTCAACATGCTTTGTCTTCAATAAAGCGTCTTTCAAAGCATTAGAAAAAGTATGGTCTTCACCTTTTAATTCAAAAATTATTTTGTTTTTCTTTTGTTCTACAACATCAATATTCATTTTGGATACCTCGGTTAAATGAACGCGCCCGGAAATATGTGAACGCATCTTTTTGGCAAAAAGCTGCACTAAAAATTTATTTTTATAATTAAAACGCGCCCGGAAGGATTTGAACCCTCGACCTTCAGCTTACTTCTAAGCGTGCTTTGAAGATTACAAAGCTGGGCTTTGAATAGAAGGCTGCTGCTCTATCCAGGCTGAGCCACGGGCGCTTTTAAGCCTTATTCTGTAACCACCTTAAACTTAGCCTTACCTTCGTTACTTAGCTTTAAATTAACGATCTTATAGCTGTTTAAGCCTTGTTTTTTAGCATATTCTTTTGCACTCTCTTCAGTAGAGAATGTTTTAGGTCTCTTAGTTCTGTTTCTTCCTCTGTTCAATAAAATTGGTTTGCCTTTTCTATATGACATACATAATCACCTAGTTTAATTGAGAAAATCAGGCATTTATAAATTTATCTGAAGTTATCATTCAATATTGAAAATAAAATATAAAAAAGAGGAAACAAACAATCGTTTGATTCCTTAAACCGTTAACTTGAAGAGAAGGTAAAAATTGAAAAACTAAAAGAGCATTTTGCTCTCTTAGATTCTTCCGTGCTCCAGGTATGAAATGTTCTACCTGGAGCCGACCAACCTGCTTACATTCTGCAGGGACTATGCTGAGGGAGAGGTACAGAGAAAAAAACCTTGGCAGGAATTCTTTAGAAAAAAAAGACCTCTCCCAAAGAGAACAAATGGCAGACTAGATATGTTGCTGATCCTGATTCATATTACATAGGAATATAACTTTATGATCCTGAGACAACACAGCGCTAGTCCACCCGCCATAATAAAGAGTTGTGAGAGCCTCATCAACCGCCTATAGCCTCGCTCTCAAAGGCTAGTCGGTAAATCTTAACTCTTACGAGTTGTTTGCGAGAGGAGAAGAGAGGTAAAACTTTTTATAAAACCCTCTCTTCAACCTCGATGATACTGTTGCTTCAAGAGAGGTCTGGGTCAACTACGTCCAGTACCTCTCCCTGCCCACGGTAAGGGTAAAAATGTAAAAAGGCTTTCTCAGTTGAAATGATTTTAAGGGAATTGCCTATAAAAACCCGGTTTGCTGAGAAAGCCTTTTGTTTTCTAGAGAGCCTTCTTCGTAAAGAAAAAGGACTCTCCATGCAAGTCTTCTCGAGTTTAGTGGTGGGCCAAACATAGAGAAGGAAGGAGACTACCAAAGGAATCATCCGACCTCTAGAAGCTCCACGAGAAAAATAAAGAGACCTTCTTAGAAGAATACAATAATAAATTTTTTTCAGAAGATCTCAAAATGCCTGACTCTGTGTAAAAGCGCAAAAAACCACAGAGCCTTGTAAAACTGATCGACTTCTTTCTTATGCTCGCTCAAGGAGGTAACCATGACTATGCGCTTTTCAAAACATACACCTAACTCCAACCGGAGTAAATGCCAAAAAAAGACGATTAAATTAATAATCGCCTAATAAAAGAAATGGAATTTGTCCATTGAAAGGTCCAACTCAAGAAGGAATATAGGCAAACCTACTCGATTACCCTCGAGAAATAACACAAAAGCATTAAATTCTGCATTATAAAAGGGTTTCCCCATAATTCCTTAATGCTCAGATAAAATGAAATCGTTTTTATAAAACTTATGTAAAATATAAATTACCCAATCAAAAGCTTTATAAATTAACTCAATTTTTTGCTGAACATTATGAAGATTCCTAAGACTATTAAGAAATTTTGTAAATTTTGTAAAAAGCATACTGAACAAAAGGTTGCTCAAGCAAAAAGAAAGACTGCACAACATCCTTTGGCAAGATACCAAAAAAAAAGAGCAGGTTATGGTAAAAGTACTGGTAATCTTGGCAGATATGGTTCAAGACCAGCAATTACAAAATTTAAGATGACAGGAAAAAAACAAACAAAAAAGACTGATATAAGATATACTTGTAATGTTTGCAAAAAAACAACAGTAGAACAAAGCAGTAGAAGAGCAAAAAAGGTAGAGATGGTATAAATGGACTACAAAGAACCAACAAGCAAATTTGTAAAAGTAAGATGTCCTAAATGCAAGAATGAACAAATTATTTTTGGCAAGGCATCAACAAAGATAAGATGCTTAGTTTGCAATAACCTAATTGGTGAACCAACAGGCGGTAAAACTAAGATCAGAGCTAAAATTTTAGAGATATTAGAATAAAATGCTTCTTAAGAGACAAGGCTTACCTGAAGAAGGTATATTATTGATATGTACTGTAACTAAAATCTATCACAATTCTATTTTTGTTGAAATTGACGAATACGGCAATAAAAGTGGTATGATCCATATTTCTGAAATTGCACCTGGTAGAATAAGAAATATCCGTGATTATGTTCAAGAAGGTAAAAAAATAGTCTGCAAAGTTCTTAGAGTTGATCAAAAACGTGGACATGTTGATCTTAGCTTTAGAAGAGTTAATGATAATCAACGAAGAAAAAAGGTTGATGAAATCAAACAAGAACAAAAAGTAGAAAAATTAATTACTGATGTTGCTAAAAAACTAAAACAAGAACCAAAAGCATTATTTGATAAATTAATGAAAAATATTGAAGAAGATTATGATTTATTACATCCTTTTTTTATTGATTATGTAACAAACGAAGTAAAACTTGAAGATTATATTAAGGATTCAAAGATATTAAAAGAACTCAAAGAAGTTGTTGATCAAAGAATCAAACCACCAAAAGTAACAATCAAAGGCGAAATAACTTTGTATAGCAAAGATTCTGATGGTCTTGATATAATCAAAAAGATCCTAAAAAATATTGAAGATCTTGAAGATACATCTTTAGTATATGAGGGTGCAGGCAAATATAAATTAAGTGTTACAGCAAACAACTATAAGGTTGCAGAATCAATGCTAAAAAATATTCTTGATAAAATCGAAAAAAATTCTAAAAAACTAAAAGCACATTTTGAATTCGAAAGAATAGATAAAAAATGATGCATATTCATAAATGCCCAAAGTGTAACAGATATCTTCTTAAAGAAAAATGTCCTTTTGATAATACAATAACATTAAGAGCAATACCATTAAAGTATTCTCAAAACAAAACTATTGCTAGGATCAGAAGGGAACAAAAATGTCAAAAAAACTAAATCAACTAAAGTTTGTTGTTATTGGTGGTGGAACTGGTTCTTATACTGTTCTTAAAGGATTAAAAAATTATTTCAAGAATATTACTGCAATTGTTACAATGTTTGATTCTGGAGGTTCATCAGGAATTTTAAGAGATGAATTTGGTTATCTGCCTCCTGGTGATATAAGAAGAGCATTACTTGCATTAAGTAATGAAGATTCAAATCACATATTTAGAGAATTATTAAATTATAGGTTTGAAAAAGGCAATGGATTAACAGGCCATAATTTTGGCAATCTATTATTAACAGCATTAACAGATATTTCAGGTGATGAAGTTGAAGCAGTAAAACATATCTCAAATATCTTAAATGTGAAAGGCAAAGTATTGCCTGTATCAACAACAAATTCTAATTTAATAGCAGAACTAGAAGATAACACAATAATTAGCGGTGAAACAAATATTGATATACCTAAACATGATAAAGGCTTTGTTAAGATCAGAAAATTATGGTTAGAACCTGAAGCACAAGCTTATGAAGAAAGTATTCAAGCAATAAGAGAAGCTGATTTCATTATTATTGGTCCTGGTGATTTGTATACAAGCATAATACCTAACTTAATCACAAAAGGCATTAGTGAAGCATTAAACAATACAAATGCAAAAAAGATCTATATCTGTAATGTTATGAGTAAATTTAGTGAAACTCATAAGTATTACGCTTCAGAATATTTAAGAGAAGTAATAAGATATTCAAATACAGATATTGATTATATGCTAGTTAATAATAAAAAGATAAATAATGATTCTCTACTAAAAAAATATGCTGATGAACAAGCATTACCTGTTGTTATTGATGAGGAAAATCTAAAACATATTGATACTAAAATTATTGAATCAGATCTAATTAATGAAACTCATTTGATTAGACACGATTCAGAAAAAATTGCAAAAACAATACTAAAATTAATTATTGATGTGATCTAATTTTCTTACTAATGTCATAAAGCCACTATGATTAATTTCAAGTTCTTCGGGTTTTGCTATATCTTTATGCAATTTCCATTTACGATTAAGAACTTCTATTGTTTTTACTAATTCAACATTTTCAGGCAATGAATTAACAAACTCAAGATTTTGCGATATGCTTGGACTATAAGAAATTACAAAACCTCCAACTTTAACCTTATCAAAAACATTTAGTGCTTTTTTTGGTTCTGGTACATCAAGAATAAAAACATCAAAATAATTATCTTCAATATCTAAAGGTTCATATACTGAAGCTTTTATTACTGTTACATTTTCAATACCAAGTTCTTTTAAATTATTTTTAGTAATATCAATATGCTTATCATTAATATCATAAGATCTTATTTCTTTAACAATCTTAGCTAAAAAGCAAGAAACACCACCAGAACCACAACCAGATTCACCAACAATAGAATCTTTATTTAATCCTGTTGATGTTATAATAAATCCAATGTCTTTTAATGGTATTGTTTGAGCTAATCTTGGCATTGCTTTATACTTATCAATAAAAGATTCTTCAATAACATAAGCATCTTTATTCATAGAAGTTTGAATTTTGCCTGCATTCTCTAGTTGTTCTTTAGTGATTTTACCGTATTTTGTATCAATATCTTTAATCTCTGTTCTATATGCTATTGATTTAATCACAGTATGTTCTCTACCATCAATATTTTGGATTTTCTTCTTGAATATTACCTTTCTAACCATATTAAAAGCCTAAATTTTGCATATTAAAAAGATTACCTTAGCCATACACTAATTATATTAACGAATAGTAAGATTTATATATGATTTACACTATTGATTAGCCATTAACTAATTAAAACAATGTTAGTAAAACCATTACCAAGTTGGACAATGCAGCGTTATGCTAAGCTTTGGAGTAGTTTCAAATCCAAAGAATTCACGCACGAACAAGCATCAAAAATTCTCAAAGAAAAAGATCCTAACTTAGTTAGTGTTATTTTATCTTATTTAAGAAAATATGGATGGTTATCAACAAAGTTACATCCAATCGACACAAGAAAGAGAATCTATCAATTGAAAAGCCCAGAACAAGCTACAAAAGACATGCTAAAATGAAGAACAATCAAAACAAAACGGAATTAGCACTATTGATCTTAGTTAGCATTGCATTAATCAGTTCTGCAGTATTTATCAATGACAATATTACTGGTTTTGTTATATTAAGTAATTCAAACCAATCTGATTTTGATCAAGGTACATATACAAATACATATTATAACACAAGTATAAATGCTGTTATGTCCAGTACAATAAGCTCAACTTATACATCAAAAATATTTGATGCAAATACAGATGTGTTGTGGAAAAATATTACATGGACTTCCGGAGGATATTATCAAGAAGCTTTTCCAAATTACAAAGCAATAGAAACAAAACTAAATGGAATCAATATGACAGGTAATTTATTATTATATCATATGGATGAATCCTCTGGCAATATTATTGATTATTCAGGCGAGAATAATAATGCAACAAACAGTGGAGCAACATACAATTCACATGGTGTATTTAACAAAGGCATGAACTTTGATGGAAATGGTGATGCAATTGAAAGCAGTTCTTATACTTATACATTCAACCAAGAAATGACATTGGCTGCATGGTTTAAATATAATGGCGGTGGAACTGGCTCACCAAGAATATTAGAAATCTCGCAAACAGGAAATGCAGATAGTCATTGCCTTGCACCTGATCCAGACGGTACTCTAAGAGCATGGGCTGAGTGTTCAACTAGTACTAGAGTTGGAGCAATGGATGATACCAATAACTATAATGATGGTGAATGGCATTTCATGGTATATACTTACTCAAATCCAAATGCAAAATTATATGTTGATGGTGTTTTAACAGACTCTGTATCTGATGCTTGTGCTAATCTTGATGATGGTAATGAACTAATCATAGGTGCAATATCTGATGTAAGTGGACAATATGCAAAGTCACAACACGAGTATGATGGTTATATTGATGAGGTTGCAGTTTGGAACAGAGCACTTGATCAAAACGAAATATTAAATATGTACAAAAGAGGGATTTTAAGACTTAACTTATCAATAAGAAATTGTTCAGATGCTAATTGTTCTAGTACATCATGGCAAGACCTTACTGACACATCACCTCAACAACTAAATCTAACAAGCAGATATTTTCAATACCGATTTAATTTTGAATCAAACAACACAAGTTATTCATCAGAATTATATAATGTTAGTATTGATTATAATAATCCTCCAGGAGATGCTAATTGTTCTGACGGAATTAAGAATCAAGATGAAACTGATGTAGATTGCGGCGGTATTTGTGGTGCTAATTGTAATGATGGTTCTTCATGTATTTCATGCTTGGATTGTTTGAATAATTACTGTGAAAATAATACTTGTGTCTCATGCAATGATAACACAACAAATCTGAATGAAACAGATATTGATTGCGGTGGTAATGTATGTAATAGTTGTGATGACGGCAAGAATTGTACAGATAATTCGGATTGTTCAAGCAATAGCTGCGAGAGCAATATCTGTGTTTCGTGTAGTGATGGAATTATTAATCAAGGCGAAGACTATACTGATTGTGGTGGACCTTGTACTGCATGCGATTATATACCTTATCTCTATGATGATTGCGGCAATCCTGCAAACGATAGTTATAGAATCCAAGGTACTAATTTTACATGGACAAGCGGAATAAATCCCAATTCAACTGATGCTGAGAAAAGCATTAGTTATCACAATGAAAAAGTTATTTATAATTTTACAAATCTAAATTCACTAAGAGATTATCTTGTAAAGATAAAATACTTACAACCGCAAGACGAAGAAAGACAACAAATACTAAAGGCAAATTCAAATACATTGCATGACTCAATGTTAGTTCCAGATTATGATGCTGAACAATTAAGTTATGTTATACCTAGTTCAATAGTAAAGGACGGATATATTACTCTGGAGTTTGAAAAAACATCAGGTCCAAATGCAGTATGTTCAGAAATAGAGATATGGCAAAGTCCAAGCGACATATACAATAATTTTACTTGGGATTTTGATAATGAAAATGATTATAGTTATGATAGTTTTGACATTGAGCTTGTTAATAGTAGTGCGATACTTAAAACAAACTATATTGATAGTGAATGGAGTAATTTAAACCAATCTGATTTTGATCAAGGAACAAATAACCGAACATATTATGATAATAGTATTAAGTTAAATCTAAGTTATAATAATGGTAGTTATATTAGTCAAATATTTGACGCAGGTTATTATAGTGATTGGAATACCATATTATGGAACTCTGATATAGATTATCAAACTCAAACTTATGCTGATACAAATACATTACTTCTTTGTAATTTCAATGACACGACTGATTGTATTGGTAATATGACTGACAAATCAGAAAATGGATTAGCATATAATACAGGAAAATTCAATACAAATGGTCTTTACTTAAATAATACAGACTATCTAATATATAATGGAAATAATCTTGATCCTGAAGAAGGCACAATACAATTTTGGTTTAGAGCAGATAATGATTTCTGGGAGGATGGTCAAAACAACTGGTTATTTAGAACAAGAGCAGATTCAGCAAACGAAATCCATATTGTTAATCCTACTTCAAATAGTTTGAGATTTAGATATAGATCTGGAGGAATATCTAGATCAATAACAATCCAAGATTCAGATTCATGGACTACTGAATGGCATCATTATGTAATGACATGGTCTCAAGCAAATGATGAGTTTAAAGTATATGTTGATGGTATTCAAAAAGGTTCAACACAAACAAACCTAGGGAATTGGAGCGGAACACTAAGTGAAATAAATATTGGATCAAGTAATAATGAACTCCAACAAGCACCCGGAATTTATGAAGAACTTATTATCTATGATGATGTAAGAACACAAGATGAAATTATTAATGATTATAAAAGAGCTTCACTAAACTTATACTTTGATGTAAGGAGTTGTGATGATGATAATTGTTCTGGTGAATCATGGAGTTCAACACAAAATGAGTTGAATATTAGTTCAAATAAGTATTTCCAATATAAAGCAAATTTAGAATCTCCAAATTTAGATTATAGTCCTATACTGAATAATACAAACATAGAATACACAAAACATGTAATTGCAAGTTCAAGCATAATAGAAACAAACGATCTTAATGTCCAAAATTTGGCATTTTGGATTAATGTCAGTGATGAAATGACTGTATCAGCAACAAACTTAACAAATTATGCTGCACAAAGTAATGGAGGCACTATTCATACTTATAGCTCATCACTTGGAGGTATTGGAGCTAACTGGGATGTTTGGAATTTGATTGATGGTTCATGGACAGGAGCAGCTGGAACTGATGACTGGGCATCAACAAACCCTCATGCACCTAGCGAATATGTTGTCATAAAATTAAATCAAACTGTTTATGTGCATAATATTTCAGTAGTAACATGGACGATTGGTGCTGCCAACTCAGATGTGAAGGATTTTGTATTCTCGGTTTCACAAGACGGATCTAATTTTACAGAAGTATTTAATGGCACTGCGCAATTGAGAGACAGTATAAATAATTTTGAACTGAGTAATCCTGTACAAGCAAGATATGTTAAGTTTAATTTCACAAGCAACTATGGTGCAACAAATTATATGGAAGCTTCAGAGCTTGAAGTTTATGGAACTAAAGCAAGTGAAAGCGCAAAATTACAATACTCGACAAACTCAGGAATTAATTGGACAGATGTTCCAACAGATAAGAGTTTATCAAGCGCAGACACATCAACAGACAAGATAAGATTCAGAGCAAACTTAACTGGTGATGATAGTATAGATTCATTAAAGGTATATTTCAGAGGCGAAACAATCCAGCCAAGCTGTTCTGATAGCATTAAAAATCAAGATGAAACTGATATTGATTGTGGAGGGAGTATTTGTAATAAGTGTGCCAATGGCAAAGCCTGTATTTCTGATTCTGATTGTTCTAGTAATAACTGTGATAATAATATTTGTACTGCTCAAGAACAAAATGGAAATGGAGGTAATGGTGGAAATAGAGGCAGTTCAGGATCAAAAGGTGTTTATACAGGTATTTCTACAACGCAAGAGACTTTTACATCAAACATAATAGATTCAATACAACCAGGTCAAGAATTTGAGGTTGTATTTGATGGATATATTGTATCTGTAAGAGGCATATCAAACAAAACTCAAGACAGAGTTAATTTTAAGTATCAAGAAATCAAAGAAAATCCAGCAAAACATAGTCTTAATAATACATATAAGTATTTTGAAATTTATAGTAATAATCTAGATATTGATTCAATAGAACAAAATATAATCAAATTCAAAGTAAAAAAATCTTGGCTAACCATAAATGCTTTTACAAAATCTGAAATCTATATGTATAGATTAATTAATGATGAATGGACTGAACTAAATACAAGCTACATATATGACGACAATGAATATGCATATTTTGAAGCAAAAACAACCGGATTTAGCTATTTTGCAGTAATTGGGAAAAAAGAGATTATTCCTGAAATAATTGAAAAAATACCTGAAATCCAAGAACCAAAACAGATATTGTGGATAAATAGGCTATATCATCTAATTCCTGCAATAATCCTAGTATCATTAATACTTGTGAGTACCATTATAAGTATTATAATGAGAAAATACAAATATTTATAAAGCTGTTACTACTAGATAGTTACATGTCAAAGAAATTGTCAGCATTAGGACTTGCAGCATTACTTGCAGCAGCTGTGCAAGCAAAAGACTTAGCACCTAGCTATGTTTATTCAAGACCAAATATAAAAATTGAAGATATTCAGCTAAATACACATTATTCTCAAGGCAATATTTTTAATTTCCAGCCAAATCCAAAAGAATTAGTTTATGATGTTCTAAAGAATGAATTCGGCAAATACATATTTAATCGATTTTATATGCCTAAAGGTTTTAGTGGCATGTTAGATTTCTATAAAGATATGAAAAAGATAAATGCATTAAAGAATAATCCTCTAGTTAAACTAGCAACAGGCAAAGAACTTGATTTAGGAAAAGGTTTTTTTCTTAAAAAAGAAGGTCTAGGTCTTGTAGGTAATCTAGGTAAAGATATCCAAGTAAAATATGATTTTGATTTAAAAAAACTTACTGGTAATCTAAAAGGTCTTGATGTTTTTCTTGAAAATGGTAATTTTGGTATTGGCAAGTCATGGCAATACAGATTCTAACCAAAAAAACCACTTAAAGAAGTTTGTTTAGATTTTCCTTTTAATTCATCTCCACTAATATCAAAAACAGCAAAGATTCTTTCAACAGCAGGAATGATTTGGTTATCAATATAATAATCAACATCAATATCATTCAATTCAACATCATCAATTAATTCTACACGTTCATTAATATTATTACCTGGTCTTTTCAAAACAGCATAACTAATAATAGTTCCTGGCGACACTTTTTCTGTTTCTGCTAATCTTTTAGCTAAAACAATATGCGGTGCATTACTTGAATAACTCTTTAGTTCTCTTGAGATCCTTACATTGATTGCAAAATCTCTAGTATTAAATTCTTCAATATTATTTTTTAGTTTATGTACAACATCTTTGACAAACTGCAATGCTGTTTCTTCGTCTTCTTTTAGCATTAATTCAATTGCTTGGTATTGTGTTGCTTTTGCAATCCTTGATACATTTCGTCTTACAAACTCAAAACCCTTAATTATTATATTGTCATTATCATCCAATAATGCATAACGCTTTTTTGCACCAGTGAAAATACCTGATTTGTAATGGCCTTGATAATCCAAATGCATTGGTTTTTCTAACATATTATTTACTTCTTCACTAAACTTATCTATCTTATCTTTATCGCCTGTTAAAAAACAACTATCAGTATCACCATATATGACATTAAGTCCATAAGATAAAGCAATCACCATTACCTTTTTGATTAAGCTTCGCGCACAAGCGGTAATACCATCAGCACACTCAAAAGAATACCATCGCGCATAAGCAAAATTAAGATAACCATGAATTGTGCTTGATAACATCTTCAATATATTGGATCGTGATTTCAAAATAATTCTTGTTCTTTGATCAAGATCATTTGACTTCAATAGATTTTTAACAACCCTTCGTCTTTCAAGCAGACTAGCAACTAAAGAAGACAAAAAACCTTTTTTGTGCTTGCAAAACCAAATATCCTTATCAGGAACTTTATTTTCTTCACAACAATTACACTTAACAGTTTCCAAAGAAATATTTCTAGTAACAATAATGCTAGGATATAATGATTGGAAATCAAAAACATAAATATCTTCGTGCTTTCCAATAATAGGATCTTTAACAAAACCACCGCCTGCAGATTCTGTTTTTCTTAAATCAACTTCATAAGATGATGGTAAATTAGGTATTATAAAATTATTATTTACTGAAGTCATAAAAAGCAGGAATTCTAAAATCTTTATTGGTGATGATCTTGATATCTTAATGATTGGTGAATTAACAATCTTAGTTAGTTCAAATAATTCTGTTAATATTACCTCTGATAAATTATAAGTTACTTTAGTATCAACATAATTATAATAAAGCATATCAAATAATCCGTCATCATCATGATTCTCCCAAATACTTGCAATTGATGCTGGATCAAAATCTGCTTTTGATTCGCCTAGAATTTCTTGCGCTACATTTTGCAAAGTATATCTTGAAGTTGATAAAGAACTTGACATGATTGATGCTATATAACGGTAAAGATCAATATGACTTATGCCCTGAGTAAAAACGCCATCTCTTGTTTTAATCGGCGATGATAAATCAAATGAAAAATTCATATCAATACCATATTTTTTTGATCTATTAATGATAAAAGGAAAATCATAACCATCACTATTATAGCCTACAATAAAATCAGGCATTAGCTTGATTATTTCCTTTCTAAAATTATCAAGCATATCTGCTTCGTCTCTACAAACAACAATATTATCAGAATCAAAATCATCCTTATCTTTATTGTTAAATTCTCTATAAGTAAAAACTTTGTAATACGGTTCATTATTTAGCTTGGAATAAACGCCGATTGAAACAATCGGATTATCAAAATCAAATATTTTATCTTTATCTTTAACATAATTCTCAATATCAAAAGAAAGTATCCTAAACTGATCTAATTTTGCGTCTTGATGCAATTCAAAACTCATATCCGTAATATAAGCATTAACCCTAAAATTTGCTTTATTATATTCTTTAACATTAACATTATACCATTTGAACATTGCTAAGTTATAGTCATACATAATACGGTCAACAAAAGGTATATCTGCCTCATAAACAGAAATATTTCTTTGTCTAAACAGATCCCTAAAATAAGGTACTGCTTTTGGTGTATTTACAACAACTTTGATATATTCTTTTTCTTCAGTAAAAGTCTTTTTTGTTATTTTTTTTAGTTCAATAATATTAAATTCAGGATTTTCCAAGGTATTACAGAATATTTGGAAATCATCAAAACTATCCTTTAAATCAACCAAAAAATAAGGCTTTACATTTCTTGATAAAAGTACAGCATGCTCATGATCATCAAATTTACCAAAAAGCATGAGTTCTGTGGATTTTCCTTCAGGAGTATCAATAATTCTATAGTTTATGTCTGTTAAACAGAATAATCTTGTCATATTACAATATTCTTATATGTTCCTTTTTAAAAGCTTTTATTGTCTTTTAAATAGAATTATTCATAATACAAATCCTTAGATTTTTGCTCTTTGTCCTTAACAGAATCTTGTTTATTTATTCTAGGTCTATTTGATTCATGGTCTCTACGCATAGTAATATTCAATCTCTTTAAGAATGAATTCATACCTTTTGACATATCCAATGGAGCGTTTGCATAACCTGCTTTTGCAGGCACACCATCAAAAACAATAATATCATCACTTAGATAATCAATAAATAATAAATCATGATCAACAACCATTACAGTCTTGCCATTAATATCAATAAAATCTCTAATAGCCCTTGCAATAATAAGTCTTTGCTCAACATCAAGATATGCTGACGGTTCATCCAATAAATATATTGCTGCTTCTTTTGCTAGTGCATGAACAATCATTACTTTTTGTAATTCACCACCACTTAAGTTCTTTAATCTTTTATCGTATAATTTATCCAATTGTAATGGCTTAATTAATTCAGTATATTTTAGTGCATGCTCTAAGAATTGTAATACAGATATATCTTCCTCAATACATAAATATTGAGGTTTGTACGAAATATCTTCTCTATCAGAAAATAGTTCTATCTCGCCTTCGTCAGCATGCTCTGCTTTTGCCAATAGTTTAACAAACGTTGTTTTACCAATACCATTCTCACCAATAATACCAACAACATGTTTCTTATGGATTTTACCATGGTCGGTTGTTAATGTAAAATGTTCAAACTCTTTTTTCAAAGGTTTGAATTCTAATAGAGTTTCAGTATGCGGCTTTTTGTTAAAACTTAATTTATCAAAAACTAAAGGCTTGTCTCTTATACGCATATTTTCGTCTCTAAGAAAACCATGAACATATTCATTCATACCTTGCTTTGTTGATTTTAATAATGAGGTAATACCATACTTTGCAGGCTCACCATACATTAGATAAACAAGATCAGACATAAAATCCAGCATAATAAGATCGTGCTCAACAACCATCACAGCAACCTTGTCATTAACTAAGCTCTGAATAAATCGCGCTACTTTTAATCTTTGTTTTATATCTAAGTATGATGAAGGCTCGTCGATAAAATAAACATCAGCTTTTTTTATAAATGTTGCAGCAATCGCAAGCCTTTGCAATTCACCGCCAGAAATCTTGCTAACATCACTATCTAATAGATTTCTCAGGTCTAATTCTTCAACAACATAATCAAACATTTGTTTTTCATCAACATGTTCAAGCAATTCTTTTACTGTTTTGCCTTTGTATGCTGTTGCAATACCACTAATATCTTGAACTTTGTATACAACCTTAATTTTGTCATCATACAGATTTCTGAAATAATTCATTGCTTCATTTCCTTTGAAATAAGAAATAACTTTTTCTTTGTCTTCATTATCACTACCAAAATTAGGTATCAACATACCTGATAAAATCTTTAGTGCAGTGGATTTACCCATACCATTTTTACCTAAAATACCAACAACCTTGCCAAATCGTGGTGTTGGCAATCCAAAGATTCTAAATCCATTTTCATCATATTTATGTAATGGATCTTCTTTTAATTGTGCAGGTAAGTTTATTATAGAAATTGCATTGAAAGGACATTTCTTAACACATATATTACAACCAATACATAAAGATTCATCAATCGCAATCTTTTCATCAGTCTTGCTAATACATTCCTTGTGTGTTCTGTTTACAGGACATGCATTCATACAAATATATGGACAATCTATACCTGCTTTACATTTTTCCTTGTCTAAGACAGCTATTCTCATAGTGCGTAAAAATAAGTTTTCATTTATATACTCTTGGTTTTAAGCTAACTCAAACAAGCAAATTCCACATTTAAATGAATAATATATAATTTTGCGCAGAAATATTTATATAACTCAATCACCTTATATATTTCAGGATGGAGTACTACCAGGCCGTATCTTTGAAGCTAATAGAAAGAATGCTGTTAGCCAAACAATATAAAAAGAAATCCCAGATAAGAGATCACATGGGGTTCTTGGAACACTTGGCAAACTCTTTAAATGAGCAAATTACAGAACAAAAGAGTCATGGAATCCTACCTTGGGAGACTGAATACGAACTAAAAAAAGTAAAAGAATTGTTCATGGAGCTTTCTGAGGCTTTACATACTTTAGATGCAATTAATCTTGATAGAGATTCTCGACGAAAAGATCTTTTCTAATAATATAATTGCTACTGCCATTAGAATTAAAATTTATGCAATAAATTTTAATGGCAGATGAAAATGAGGGAATTATTATACATAGTGTAATAATTTCCTTGTTTTCATAAGCAATTCGATTACATAATATTTTTAAACTAAATAACTATTTTTAATCATATGAAATGCACAATATGTAAAAAAGATGTAAAACAAGGTATTCTTGATAAGTTCAAAGGCACTTTTGTTAAGGATAGCAAAGGCAAGAAACATCTTGTTTGTTCTGATTGTCAAGAAAACAAGACAAAAGAAGAATTACTAGCTCTTGTAGCTTAGTGGCTATAGCGACGCTCTCGTAAAGCGTAGATCGAGGGTTCAACTCCCTCCAAGAGCTTTTTCAAGAGTTATAACTTTTTATAATCTAAATTTGTAAATTGACCAATATCAGCAGTTATAGTTGCTACATAAAGGCCATTTGATTCAATAATTGAATTAACAAGATAGTTTGCAATAGTGCCTGAAGAATATGCCATCACATCATCTTTTTCAGTCACTGAATCTCTAATAATTGTATCACTCTTTATATCAACACCGAAGTGTTTTTCTATTACTGCAGCCAGTGCTTCAGAAACTGCTTGTTCTTTTGATTCGCCAAAGCCTTTTTCAGTATATTTTATTCCTGTAGGAATCATTATTGAATCATAAGAAGTATCAATTGATACATCACGATATTCGCAGACAGAATTGATAATCCTAGCTTTTGATGTAACATAGACATTAGTACCATAATTTGAAGACTCTGTTGATTGAATAGTATTATTAGGTAATGATAAATGATTATCTTTAATACTATCAGCAACGCCATTGCT
>Ga0272442_10003273_pt1 | contig 22833 bp, 14 predicted proteins | sample SSMForm2O_FD_200262 | JGI IMG/M metagenome (GOLD analysis project Ga0272442, IMG submission 200262) | Marine sediment archaeal communities from Little Sippewissett salt marsh, Falmouth, MA, United States - SSM-Form-2O | ecosystem: Environmental > Aquatic > Marine > Wetlands > Sediment ...
GGATTCGAACGAGGTTTGTTTGATCCCTGTCGGCGAACCGCCTGACCCGCCCTATCTCAGGGTGACCGAGGTGACCAGGGATTATGTGGAGCTATCCTGGACCCTGGAAGAAGACCCCGAGGACTTGGCAGGGTTCAGGCTGTATCGGTCCACCTTGTCCGGCTTGTTCGCGAATCCCTTGGTGAACCTGACCCAGTCGGTGAGGACATACAGGGACAACGCGGTGGTTCCGGGCACCACGTATTATTATGTGGTGACAACCACGGACGAGCCGGGGAATGAGAGCGAGCGATCCAACCAGGTTCAGGCCACGCCCAAGCTGAAACCGGATGCGCCGGAGGGTCTGGTGGCCCATCCGCTGGACGCCATGGTGCTCCTGAGCTGGGGCCGGAACCAGGAATCCAACCTGCTGGGATATGAGGCGTTCGAAGTCAGCCCGACCTGGCAGCAGCTTCCTGGCGGCTCCGTGATTCTCTCTGCCACGAGGTTCCTGCATTGGAATGCTCCCGGCGGGAGGGGACTGACCTCCAATACCACCTACGGGTACCAGGTGCGCGCCGTGGATACCGGGATGAACTACAGCGATCTCTCCGCCCTTTCGGAGGCCCACGTGGGCAGCCGAGCCCCGGCGCCGCCCATCCCTGTCGCGAGTTCCGGTGACTCGACGATTGTGATCCAGTGGAAGGACGCCCGCGCGGTGGACGTCGTGAAGTATGTGCTTTCCAGAAGCGACATGGAAAATTCGGGGTACAGCATGGTGGGCATGGTGGACGACACCGGCTACGGTCTCATCAACGGTACGACGTATACATACGTGGACAGCACGGTGCCGGACGATGCCACCTACTACTACAGACTTCGGGCCGAGGATAAGGATGGACTGAGAGGACGGGTCTCGCCGTGGACTCGCGCGTCCGTGGATCCTTCCGTCGCCCCGCCCAATCCGCCGCGCAATCTGCGAGCCACCCCGGGGGACGGCATGGTGCGGCTGGACTGGGATCCCAGCTTGGAGGCGGATTTCTCGCACTACTCGGTCTATCAGGCCACGACGGAACTGGGACCGTGGACAGAGGTGGGCACGGACGTTGGGATGCCCACGTATGAAGTGCCGGATCTCACCAACGGTGTGACCTACTATTTCTACGTGACAGCCTGGGATGTGCACGGCAATGAGAGCCTGCCCTCCAACATTGCGGCGGCCACGCCGCAGCTGGGGCTTTGCTTCGTGTCCCCGCCCAGGAACTTGAACAGCACATCGGATGACGAGTGGATCTATCTCAACTGGACTCCGTCCAGCGATCCAACGGTCACTTCGTATAACGTGTACAGGATCTACCCGCTCTTGGAGTTGGAATTCGAGTTGATGGCCACGGTGCCCGCCACGCAGAATTGGTACGTGGAGGACTGGCTTCTCCAGCCGGTTTATCACTCGGGCAACAAGGTGTGTTACTACATCTCTGCCGTGGGCAGTTGTGAGAGCGGAGCCAGCAACCTGCTTTGCGGGATCGGACGTCCCGGCGGTGGTTGGGGACTTTAATGGGTGACGACAAGTCGCCTCGAAATATGGAGGTCAAAATCATGCGGAAATCCAACGTAGAACCGCGGCGAGGCGCCCGACACAATCGGTTTGTGTCGTGGTGTGTTGTCGGTTGGAGCGTCCTCTTCCTCGCGGGTGCCAACGTCTCCTTGGGACTGCCGTACGTGAACAGCGTGGACCTCATTGAAGACGCCTTATCCAACGGAGCCATCAGCCAAAGCCAGGCCCTCTCCTACAAGGCGGCGCTTTGGTTCGATCCGTCGGACCTGCCCAAGGAATACTGGGTGAAGACCGATTCCGGCCCCCAACCAGTGGGTCCTCATTGCGGTACGCCGCTTTTCTTGGAGCTCCAACGCAACAAGCAGTCTTTGCCCACCCAGTACGCGGCCCGTTTCGGATCCCTGCGGGCCCAGGGACAAGCGCCAACGTACGCTACGGAACTGACGTATCAGTCGGGACAGTTCATGTTTCATTGGAGCGAGGACCCGGAGGACGGCGTGAACCAGTTGGTCCAGTACGATTTGAGTCCCGTGGACGGCGTGGCGGACGATACGGACGGGGACAACGTGCCTGACTACGTGGAAGATTTGGCGGAATGGTTCCAGTTCGCCTGGGAGACCGAGGTGTGGCACCCGTTGTTCTTCTTCAGAGATCCCCCGAGGGACGGGGAAGAAGGAGGCGGCAATAACCTCTTGGACGTCTATATTATGCAGCTCTCTATCGGAACGCTCGGGGTCACGTACACCGACACGGGACAACCCTATTTTGGTATGCCCACAACGCCGTGTGACTTCGACAATGTGCCCAACGACGGCTATGATCCGGTGTACGGCTATACCAAAGGGAACATGAAGGCCGCCTCGGCCCATGAGCTCTTTCATGGCATCCAGATGGGATACGGGTTCGAGAACGAAGCGGAATACGGACTGTTTATCATCGAGGGCACGGCGGTGTGGATGCAGGATGCCGTGTATGACAACTTGAACGCGACGTGGGGGTGGTTGGACTACATCTTCGATGAGCCGGACATTCCTCTCTTGTTGGGCGCTTACGCCACGTATCCCTACTGGATTTTCATGTCCGAGCGGTATGGCACCGATGGGTTCGGGGTGCCGGCCTACCAGGGGGAGGACAGAGAGAGCGATGAGAGGATCGATCCCAGAGGGGTGGACTTTATTCGGGCGGTTTGGGAGGAGTCGGAAGACCCGGACAACGGAAGCTTTATGACGGTGAACAGCGCATTGGCACGGGAAGACCAGGGCGATTTTGACACGGCCTTTTCAGAGTTCACCATTGCTGTGGCCTGCAAAGAGCTAGGCAATACCACCTGGAACGATTTCAACGAGGACGACGAGCGGGAAGAACGCTTCACAGACGTCAACTGGAACGGCACCTGGGATGAGGGAGAGAGTTTCATAGACGCTGACGGAAGCGGGGACTGGGACTCCGGGTTTCCTAGGGTGGCATACGCCCACGAAGTGGGGCTTTCCGGCGGGGAGAGCCTGGACTTGGGGGTGGACACCGTGAGCGAGTTCGGGGCGGACTATTTCTACTTCGAGCTGTCCAATACGGTGGGAGATCTGACCCTCCATTTGGACGGCGAGGACGGTATCACCGGGGAGGACTGGCCTGTATTCACGGCCACGCTGCTTCTCATCTCGGAGAGAACGCTGGAGGCCGTCTATAGCGTGGGATTCTCTCAGCCTGAGAACTTGGTGACGATCGTCAAAGACGTGCGTCCCTATGACGAAGCGATCTTGGTGATGAGGAGTAGCTGGATAGGAGGAACGTACTCGGTGATGGTGGAGACCACCGAAACGCCTCCGACTGGGGTGACGGACGGCTGGATGAGGGCGTCCAACGCCCTTGCGCTTCCCATGGTGGGATTGGAGCTGTTTGGCATGTCCAACGGCAGCATGGCAGGTGTGATGGGGATTGCGAACCCGGGCAACGCCGGCTACTTGCCTCACTACAGGGTAAGTTCGGACTGGTGGACCGGCGTGGCGTTTGCCAACCCCACCATGACCGAGAACACCATCAATCTGACGGCGTACGGGAACGCCGGAGCCGCCATGGGCAGCACCGTTCTCACGGTTCCCCCCATGGGACGAATCTCGCGGCTGGTGAGGGATCTCTTCACCCCGACGCGGTCTACTAACGATCCTTCGCAGGGGTGGATCCACTACTCGGCCTCGGCCCCGTTGGCTGCGATGGAAATCTACGGCAACGCCGTGACAGGGGGCATTTCGGCCCTACCCGGGGCGTCCGCCGGCACGGAGCTTTACCTGCCGCATTTCCAGTCGAATTCTTCCTGGTGGACGGGTGTGGCCATCGTCAACGTGGACGTCACGGATCCCAACCCCAACCTGATCGCGCTGGAAGCCTATGACAACAGCGGATCCCTGGTGGTGCCCATCAAGAGCCATGCCCTCGAGCCTGGAGAGAAGATCACCGCCATGGTGGACGACCCTTCCTTCTTGGGTGTCACGCAGGCCTTGGCTCCTAACGGGGGATGGATTAAGGTGAGCGCGCAGAGACCTGTGGTGGCTATGGAAGCCTACGGGCTTCGGGCGAAGACAGGCAACGCCTCGATGTCCGCCTCTCCTGTAGGGAACGTTCTTTACCTGCCGAGACTGATCCATAGCAGCGATCAGAGGACAGGGATTGCGCTGATCAACACGACCAACACTGCCGCGACGGTGACGCTCACCCCCTATAACGAGGCGGGCGTTCCGCTGGGCGGAGAAAACCTGGCGCTGCCGGCTAGACAGAAGCTTAGCAACTGGGCGGATGTGCTGTTCCCAGGTCTTCCGAGTCCAGTGGCAGGCTTTGTGAGAGTGTTATCCACCCAACCCCTGGCAGGAATGCAGATCATCTTCAATAGAAACATTTCAGGATTCGCGGCGGAGACAGCGGTGGCCGCTCCTGGGAGCCCCTTGGTGTTTCCTCAATTTTCATCGAATGAGACGTGGTGGACCCTATATTCATTTAGCATGGTTGGAACGAGTGGTTCCCAGACGACGATCGATCTGTACGACGCCTTGGGCAACCGGCTCCTGCAGAATTCGTTTGATTTGGGCGGAAACGCCACAAACACAGGATTTGTCGGAGATTTGTTAAACTAGAGAGTGGGCGGCGGAGGGCTGGGAATGATCCTTTTCCCGGCCGTCCGCCGAGCTGTACATTGACAGAGGTGTTTGGACCTCTGTAATATTGATCATCTTTCTGTCTGTCGCCGTTTTTCGATCATTCAACGAACCAGGCGTAAGGACTCGGGACAGCGAGATTCCGTTCATTCCCCCGAGGGCGGACTGAGGATTCATCTATGGCCAAAGCCAAAAAGGCTGCTAAGGCGGCCAAAACCCCCAAGCCCCGGAAGGCCGCGAAGGGCAAAAAAGTCAAAAGACACGGCAAACGGCATCCTGTAGTGGGTGTGGATGTCGGCGCCAAATCGGTGAAGATCTGCCACGTCGTTGACCACGGCGGGAAGCTGCTTCTGAAGGCCTTGGACGCGATGGATGTGGACTTCCAAGAAGGGGCGTCCTCGGCGGAGAAACAGCTCGCCAAGGTTCAGGCCCTTCGAACGCTGTTGGATCGCAACAAAATCAAGACCAAACGCTGTTCCGTCGCCGTATCCGGGCAAGCGGTCGCGATACGGCGCATCGAGATGCCCATGATCGCCGACGACAGATTGGGACAGATCGTGCGGTACGACGCGGAGCAGCAGATTCCATTCCCGTTGAATGACGTGATTTGGGATTACTTCAAGCAGGATCCCAAGGAAGGCGAGATGCTTCACGTGGTCCTGGTTGCCGCGCGCAAGGACATGGTCCGAGAGGTGACGCGCGTGGTCATGGAAGCCGGACTGGAACCTGAGATCGTCACGGTCAATTCACTGGCGTCCTACTCGGCCTGCAAAGTCGCGGCCGAGGAAGAGGACGCGGTGGCCTACGTGGACGTGGGGGCCCGCACCACCGATGTGACCATCGAGGTCAAGGGGGATTTGTGTTTTTCCAGGAGCATCCATTTTGCCATGGATAGGGTGACTGAGGAGATGCAGAAAGCCTTGGACATAGAGAATGCCCAGGCGGAGAAGGTGAAACGCCGCTTGGTGGCCGAGGAGGGCACGCAGGAGGAAAGAGAAGCGCTCCTGGCGGGTATCAGACGGATCGTTGGAGAGGTGCAGCGTACGCTCAATTTCTTCCGAACGGAGACAGGCGGACTGGCCGCGCAACGCATGGTCTGTTCCGGCGGGGGACTTCTCCATCAGGAGCTCGTTGAGATCATGGGAGAACGGCTGGGGATACCTGTGCAGGAGGGAAATCCGTTCGAGAGGCTTGAACTTCCCAAGAGCCTGCAGGGACGCATTCCCCATCCTGGGGCGGCAGGTACGGTGGTTGGACTGGGTATGGCTGGGGCCGGGACGCGGGCGACCTTCGAGAACTTGATGCCCGATGAAGTCAAGGCGAAAAAGCAAATCCGTTTCCGCATGAAGTACGTGGCGGCGTGCGTCTTGGTGACAGGCTTCAACTTCATGGCGCTGGGCGTGTTGAAGAATACGAGCATCAGAAACACGAACTATAACGTCAGTCAGGTCAAGGAAAATATGGCCCAACTGCAGGAAAGATATGACAGGGTGGAAGAGCTGGACGCTACGGTGGGCGCGCTTCGTGAGAAGATGGGCCTTATGGGCGCCATGAACGTGGATAGAGGCAAAGTGACGGATATGGTGGTGGAGATCAGTCGATTGGTCACCCCTGACATTCAGCTTTTGTCCTTGAACAGCGATCCCGGGACGCCCAACAGATATTTGATTACCGGATTGTCCGGCAGCACCGATTCGCTTTCCTCCCTCCTCAATCGAATGGAGAATTCTCCTATTTTCGCTGATGTGGCTCGGGAAGGTGAGCTGGTCTTTACGGACAGAAATGAATATACGAAAGGCCCCTCAGCCATGTCGAGCCGATCCGCGGATCTACCTGAGGATGTCCGAAAGCGCCTAGAGGAACGCGGCGTAGATCCCAATAGGGCCGGACGACCCCGCGGAAGGTCCTCTCGGCTGGATCTCGAACCACGGCCAGCCTTCAAGTTCACGATTGCCTTTGGGCTGAAACTGCAATAGGAAAGAGTCTCATGGCGAAAAGCGCCGGCAAAAGAGTGTCTGTCAAGCTGACGCCTATGGTCAAGTTTTACATCGGCGTGGCTTTCGTGGTAGCGACCATGGTGGCGATTTTCGTGGCCGTGCTTGTCCCCATGTTCAAGAAAGAGGAGAGCCTGCAGAGGCGTTTCGACAGCGCCATGCGGGAATGGAAAGAGATGCGCGCCACCGTGGGACAGGACCCTGATGCTACGATCGATGCCAAGAGTAAGATGATAGAAACGATGCAGGCGGAACTGTCCCATTTAGCGGATCTTTTCCCGGAGAGCCCCAAGGTGCCCCCACGCATGGATCCCCAAATCTTCCTCGTGGAGGAGTATCATGAGCTGAGGAAGACCTTTTTTGAACAGATGACCAAGGCCAACATGGTGGTGAGTGATCAGGACTACCTGTCGCCGCCCTCAGGGGCTTTGGATCGGGATGCGCTGGACGTAGCGCATCAGGTTCACAAGCTTCGTTCGATCAACGCCCTCTCCCGGGTGGCCATCGGAGCCCAAGTTGCGCACGCGGGCTCCTTTAAGGTGCAGGAAGAGACCGATAGACCTTGGGAGACCCCGGAGAACCTGGTTTCCTGTCCGGTGGAGATGGACCTGATTTGCACCTTCGATCAGTTGATGGAATTTTTATACCGTTTGGACCACGCGGAAATCTTCTTTGCGGTGGCGGGATTGACCACGGAGGTCCTTCGTTTGAACGAGGAGGGAGAGCCTGTGTTGCGCTGTCATTTTAGAGTGCAGGCGCCCTACCTCAAACCCAAGCCGCCGCAACCGGAAGAGATGGCGGAGGAATCCGCCTAGAGGCTGTATTTATGGCTGGACCTGACATCAATGAACTTCTACGTAAGGTGCCCCTGGCCAAGATCGGCAGATGGCTGCAAGGCAACGCGGAAAAGGTTGTCTTCTGGCTGTTGGTGGGAAGCTTGGGGTATACCTGTTTCCTGGTCTACCAGTCCTATAGCAGCCAGACGGCGCTTGTCGTCGAGAAAGGGGACGACTACGAGACGGACGAGGAGGAAACCGGTCTTCAAGTCAAGCCGGCAGCCCTCCGGGGATACAAACCCCCGGCCTACTATGAGCATGCTATCTCCAGAAATCCCTTCATCAATCGTGACGAGAAGGTTGACGTGCCTCGCCCGGCAGAACCGAAACTGGTGTATTTGAAGCTGTTGGGTGAGAACAAGGGACAATTCAGACAGGACAAAAGCGTCTCCGAACTGTCCGTGGGACAAGCTGTGGGACCCTGGAAACTGGCCAAGCTGGAAGCTGAAACCGCTACCTTCCGTACGCGTTACGACCACGAGTGGGCCGTGGATCGGACAAAGACCCAAAAGGCGGAGGTGCCGCCTTTGGCCTACCCTCCCAAGAGGCGTTTTCAGGGCAAGCAGCTCACGGAGGAAGGCAAAGAGGCCGCATGGCTAGCCAACCCAGAGGAACCCACCATGGAGTCGCTTGTGGCCGTGGGAGCCCTCCTAAAGTCCAAGGCGGAGCACAAGGGCAAACCTGTGGAGTACAGCTGGGAACTGGCCGAGGTGCATGAGGACCGCTGTATCCTTCGTTTGAAACAGGAACATCCCGACAAGAAGGACGTGGTATGGACCTACCAGGAACCTGAGATCCCCATCACCTATAAGGGACAGTCCGAGGTCCAAGGCAAGGAGTTCGGCTTCTTCCGCGTGCGCGTCTGGGTCTATAATCGGCGCAAGAGAAAATGGGAAGTTAAAACCAAAAGCCGGTACTCCGAAGCCGGGGAGCCGATCAAGGATACGTCGTTTACCTTGGATACGATCGCGCCCGACCATGTGGTCGTATCCCGTGGAAAGCGGAAATATACGCTTCGACTGGAAGTCGAGGAACGCGCTGGAGAAACCGAAGTGGGTGAAGGATGATCTTGACCCGCCCGTTCGAAGGCGCATTGAAATGGACGTTGAGGATGTGGTACTTTCGGTGCGACTCGTTGAGCCTTTTGGCTTGCCAGCGAAAAGGTGAGGAGGATCATTGATGCGTTGGATCGTGGGGCAAGTGAAATGGTGGTTGGGTCTGGTTCTTGTAATCGGGCTTAACACAGGAATCGCCGTGGCAGAGGACTCCGACAAGAAGTCGGAGGAAGAACCTCCTCAAGAGGAGGTCCAAGCGGATCCTGCGGATAAGCTTCTTCAAGAGTATGTGAATCGCTTAAAAGAGGCGGAAAGGGAACGTAGGCAGACCAAGGCCGAACGCGAGGCGGAAAGGCGCGCCAAGGTTGAGGTCCTCATGATCGAGGGGGAGGCCTTGTACGAGGCTGGGGACATCGATGAAGCCATCAAGCGCTGGGAAGAGGTCCTCACGCATGATCCTGACAATCAGGAGGCCTTTGCCCGCATCAAGGAGGCTAGGCGCAAGCAGGAGTACGACAAGTCCAAGAAGGTCGACAGGGCCACGCAGATCGAAGTGGAGGCCAGAGTGGAGGAAGCGAGGGATCTTTACCAGAGACTCGAGTTCGAACTGGCCTTGGAGCAGTTGGATGAGGCCCTCGAGTTGGATCCCTGGCACGATGAGGCCCGTCAGTTGTACAGGGAAGTGAAACTGGAAGAGCAGGCTCGGGAAAGGATGGCGCAGAGGCGGATCGTCCTAGGAGGGAAGGAAGACCATACTGTGGACAGAGAGGATCAGTTGACCTATGTCGACAGGGCCAACCTTTTGCTTCCCGGATATGATGCGATTGGGATCAACAGGAAGCCTCTGCCTGTCGAAGATCCCACAAAGGTCGCCGAAGAACTGATGTCCGAAAAGGAGAGAGAGCTGAGGGAGCGGCTGAAGCAGCCTGTGCGGTTGGAGTTTGAGGAAGAGGATATCAGGGATATTTTTCGGGCCTTGGCCAAGATGACAGGGGTCACCATCATCGTGGACCCCGACATCTTCCTGGAGACCACGGCTCCCACGAAAGCTGGACCTGTAGAAATGGGAGAAGAAGAGGCGCCCGTGCTGCCTGAACTGGGAGATGAATTCGAGATGGAAGGGTTCCCGGAGGAAGATTTTGGGGGAGGATTCGAAGCGTCCGCCGGAGGCAAGGTGGATCCTATCGTGAGCATCGTGGCGGACAACGTGACCCTGGAGTCGGCTCTCAAGCTGCTTTTGGGACCCAAAAAGCTGGAATACAAGCTGGTGGAAGACGTGATCTTCATCTCTACCCTACAGGGCGTGGAGGAGATGGCGGCCCGCTACGAAGGTATGGTGGAAGAGGTGTATCATCTGGAGTTCGGCGTTCCTGTCAAACAACGGGTGATGGACAGGGCCTTTGGAAGCGTTCGATCCGGGACAGGCGGCGGCGGCGGGGAGGGCGCCGGTGAGCTGGGCTGGGGAACCGAAAGCAGCGAGGGATTTGGCGGCGCAGGCGGCGTGGCCGAGGCGGCCACCTCCATGGTGGTGACCATTCTTCAGCAGCTTGTGCCTCAACCTGAAGGCGCCGAGATGATTCTGTATTCGGAGACGAGCACGCTGATTGTGAAGAATACGCCCAGTAATCAGAAGAAAATCAAGGCGCTTTTGGCTAAGCTGGACGTGCTCCCCAAACAGGTCCTCATTGAAGCGCGTTTTCTGTCGGTGTCCGACGAGACCATTCGCCGCGTGGGCGTACAATGGACCTCGGGCAGGGACTACAACCAGAATGGGTTTATTACGTATGACGAGCAGGTGATCCAGGACAACTCCGACAGCCACCAGTACAGGGCATACTCGGACAGCGGCACCTTCGCCGTGTCCCCCAGTGGGATGCTTTCCTATCCGGATCCGAGTTTGAACGTGCCTGAGGGTTTCTTTGAGAGGGTTGCCTCGGCAGGATCCTTTGCCAAGGGACTCAACTTCTCCTGGACGCATCTCAACGAGCCGCAGTTTAACGTGATGATCAATCTCCTGGAGGCCAACGGCGGATTTGAAACCTTGTCCGCTCCCAAGGTGACCACGATGAGCAACGAGCCGGCGGTCATTCGCTTGGTCACCACGATCACCTACGCCTCGGACGTGGATGTGAATACCACGACCTCTGGGGCTGGCGGGGTCTCCGGAGACCTGGTGACCCGAGATATCGAGTATCAGTTCGTGGAGCGGGATGTGGGAATCATCCTCAACGTGACGCCGCAGGTCAGCGAGACGCGGCGCACCGTGCGGATGTTCTTGCAGCCTGTCGTCAGCGATATCGTGGGTTCGGACGACTTCACCATCAGCGGCGGCGAGGCGGGCGGAAGCGTGGTTCTGTCCATTCCTCGTTTCAGGAGCAGGGACGTCACCACCAATGCTGTGGTAAGGGACGGCGAGACCTTGGTTCTGGGCGGACTGATGCTGAACTCGCTTGGCCGCGTCACGCGGAAGGTTCCCATCCTGGGGGACTTGCCCCTGGTGAGCTGGCTGTTTAAAAGCGAGCAGAAGGAAGAGAGTAAGCAGAACCTGCTTATTTTTGTCACAGTGAACATCCTGGATTTCCAGGGCGCTCGGCTGTACGATCGTTTGGACACGGAAGCCGAGGAGATCGCGGAAGCAGAAAGGCAAGCGCAAGCCGAAGAAGTCGAGGAGGATGCCTCTAATGCGCCTGAGCTGGACTGGCTCAAAGAGGCGGCAGGCATTCCTATCCAGGCAGGAGACGCTGCCCAGTAAACGGAGAAGAACCTGGGTCGGGATCGACTCCCGGCCCAGGTCCTACATATCTTTCCAACCCGAATTTCTTATCCCGACGCGTTGGCCCGAGGGGCACGCTTAACGAAGGATGCCTATCGGGCGTTAGGGTTGTCGGGTGTGTTCTTTTCCCTTCTATTGTTCAAGGGCGACGCGCCCAAGATGCCGGGCTCCATTGCCAGGCGAGAGCTGGAGAGGTGGTATGAGAAGAGGTCGTAGACACTCCAACAGGGGCTCCGATTCCAGAGATTTCGATTCTCAGCAGTACGCCGAGGAGACGAAAGAAGATAACGACGAGCCCAATGTGGACGAATTGAGGGAGATGAGCGAGGGGGACCTTCGGTCCATGGCGGAGGAGTTGGAGGTCGAAGGCCTTGACGAGATGACGGAGGACCAGAAGATCTCTGCCATTCTCAGGGGCCGAGCCGCGAAAAAGGGACAGAGCTTCGCGGAAGGGGTGCTGGAAATACTTCCTGACGGATTCGGTTTTTTGCGCTCCCCCGAGGCCAACTATTTGCCTTGTCCCGACGACGTCTATGTCTCTCCGTCCCAGATCAGGCGGTTCGCCTTGAGGACGGGGGATACGGTGTCAGGAAAGGTGCGGTCGCCCAAGGACAAGGAAAAATACCATGCCCTTCTCAAAGTGGAAGCGATCAATTTTCTGCACCCGGACAAAGCGAGGAGGATGGACCAGTTTGACAATTTGACGCCTTTGTATCCGCACGAGAAGTTTCAACTGGAAACCGTTTCAGAGCAGCTTTCCATGCGGGTGGTGGATCTGCTTACCCCGGTGGGAATGGGACAGCGAGGGCTGATCGTAGCGCAGCCGAGGACGGGGAAGACGATGCTTCTACAGATGCTGGCCAACAGCATCACATCCAATCACCCGAACGTTCACTTGATCGTGCTCCTCATTGACGAACGGCCCGAAGAGGTGACAGACATGCGTCGATCCGTTCGGGGCGAGGTGATCAGTTCCACCTTTGACGAAGCCTATGAGCGTCATATTCAGGTTTCGGAGATCGTACTGGAGAAGGCGAAGCGGCTCGTTGAGGCGAAGAAGGATGTGGTCATTTTGATGGACAGCATCACCCGGCTCGCCAGGGCGCATAATACCCTGATGCCCCATAGCGGCAGGATCCTGTCCGGGGGGCTGGACGCCAACGCCATGCAGAGGCCGAAGCGCTTCTTCGGCGCGGCCAGGAACGTGGAAGAGGGAGGGAGCCTCACCATCATCGCGACCGCTTTGGTGGAGACGGGGAGCAAGATGGACGACGTGATCTTCGAAGAATTCAAAGGAACTGGTAATATGGAATTGCACCTGGACAGGCGCCTGGTGAACCGCAGGATCTTTCCCGCGATTGACATTAGCCGTTCAGGAACCCGGAAGGAAGAACTCCTTCTGGAACCTCACGTGCTACAGAAGGTGTGGGTATTGAGAAAGCTATTGAACAGTCTGGACATGATCGAGGGCATGGAGCTGCTGCTGGACAAGATGAGGAAGACGGCCAGCAATGCGGACTTCCTCGAACTCATGTCCCAGGGAGGTTGAACGACGATGAAAAAGGAAATTCATCCCGAGTATCAGGAATGTACGATTACGTGTGCCTGCGGGAACCAAGTGAAGACGCGGTCCACCCGAGGCGACTACAGGGTTGAAATTTGTTCTAGCTGTCACCCTTTCTACACGGGCAAGCAGAAGTTCGTGGACACGGCGGGCCGCGTGGAGCGGTTCCGAAGAAAGTATGCTCACTTGGAGAAGCAGCAGCAGAACGAGCCGGAAGCCGCGCCAAAGGAAAAAGCAGAGGCTGGCGGGACCCAAGAATCTTCTTCCTAGAGAGTGCGCGGGACGGATAGGTGGATCGAAGCCAGTATGGAGAGAGAAGAGTATGGAGAGTGGCTGGAGACAGCCCAAGACCGCTTGAAGACCTTGGAGGCCGAGCTGGCCGATCCGACCATTTATGCCGACAGGCGTGAGTCTGCCAAGAAAAGCAAGGAGTACGCCAGACAGAAAGACCTGGTGGAGGCGCTTCAAGGCCTGGTACAGCTTTTTCGCCGCCAAGTCGAGGCGGAAGAGGTGATAGAGGATCCGGAAGAGGAAGAGGAACTCAAGGAGTTGGCCCAGGAAGAGTTGGATGCCCTCTCTGAAGAGATCCCCGGAATGGAGGATCGGGCTAAGGGACTTCTCCTCCCGACGGATGAGGACGAAGACAGGGGGGTCATTTTGGAGATCCGGGCTGGGACAGGCGGGGAAGAGGCGGCCCTGTTTGCCGCGGATCTGTTTCGCATGTATCAACGGTACGCGGACGGCCGTTCCTGGAAGACCTCGTTGGTGACCAGCCATTCCACAGGCTCAGGGGGCATGAAGGAGATCATCGCCTCCTTGGGGGGCGAGCGCGTGTATGGACGTCTTCGGTACGAGAGCGGAGTACACCGGGTCCAGCGCGTCCCCGTCACCGAGTCCTCGGGACGGATCCATACGTCCGCCGTCACTGTGGCGGTGCTGCCTGAGGCCGAGGAGGTGGACATCGACATCGATCCGGAGCATATTCGGGTGGATCGTTTCCGGTCGTCGGGTCCCGGGGGACAGAGCGTGAATACTACGGACAGCGCGATTCGTGTGACGCATCTGCCTACCGGAGAGGTGGTTTCCTGCCAGGATGAAAAATCCCAACACAAGAACCTGGCCAAGGCGATGAAGGTGCTTCGTAGCAGGCTTCTCCAAAGAGAGAGAGCGCGCCAAGAGGAGGAGCGTTCGGAGATACGCCGCCAGCAGGTGGGATCCGGGGATCGAAGCGAGAAGATTCGTACCTACAACTACCCGCAGAATCGGGTCACGGATCATCGAATCGGAATGACGCTCTATAGTTTGGACCGTTTCATGGAGGGGGAGATGGGAGAGATGTTGACGGCTTTAAGCGAGGCCAACGAGTCCAAGAGGTTGCATGCCTTCCTTGACCGTTCTGGACATCCTGAGACGTAGCACGTCCTACCTGGAGGAAAAGGGAATCGGCACGGCGCGGTTGGACGCGGAGCTGTTGATGGCCCACACCTTGGGCACCGATAGACTGGGCGTGTATCTGAGACACGACCAGCCCCTGACCGAAGAAGAGTTGTCCCGCTGCCGAACCCTGTTGGCCGAGCGGGGACGCCGGGTGCCTGTGGCCTATCTTCTGGGAGAGAAGGAGTTTATGGGCCATCCTTTCTTTGTGACTAGGGAGGTGCTGGTGCCTCGTCCCGACACGGAGACTTTGGTGGAGGCGGCTCAGAAGCGGATGAGGGAACAAAAGAGACCCGGCTGGATCCTGGATCTGGGAACGGGCAGCGGCTGTATCGCGTGTTCTCTTCTGGCGGACGCGGCTTCATGGCGGGCCGCAGCCACAGATGTCTCGTGGTCCTCGCTTCAGGTGGCCCAGAACAACGGGAAACGGCTGGGTGTGGGGGATCGGCTTTTCCTGCTCTGTTGCGATCTCTTGGAGGGGATGGGATCCCTGGATCGGTTCTCGGTGGTGACGGCCAATCTTCCCTACATCCCCTCCGGTACGCTGGCGTCGCTGAGCCCGGAAGTGTCCCAGCACGAACCGCGCCGCGCCCTGGACGGAGGCGAGGACGGACTGTGCCTAATGGATCGGCTTCTCCACCAGATCAACGGCCGCCTGCTTCCTGGGACGGATCTGCTGTTGGAGGTGGGGGAGGGACAGTCCCAACAGGTCGCCGCACGCTTGGGCGCGCAAGGATGGGCCGATCTCCGCGTCCACAAAGACCTAGCCGGCATCGAACGCGTGGTCTGCGGCCGAAGCCTGCCCTGAACGCGGCCCGATTCTCTCTTCTTCCCTGCCGCGCAAAGGCCGAGGCCGCAACCGGGCCTGGGTGGGTTCCCCTGGTGCCAGGCGGTTCAGGCCGACGATCGCCTTGTTCACTCTGTCCTCGCCAGAGTAGAAAATCTATGATTCTGGCTGCGGCATGAATCCCCTCCCTCCAGGTCCTCGTGTCCGACCCTCCCTACGGCAGGGTCTCCACTCGGAAGAGGGAGGGGCTTCAAAAGCGTTCACAAGGCGATCGTCGTCCTGCCTTCTGGCCCCAGACGAACGTGTAGCGACTCGGCACGGTTGCGGCCCTTTTCTTTCCGCGACAAACAGAAGCAGGGGCTGTTGCGTAGAGCGAAGCTCTCAAGCGCCGATTGAGGACGAGGTGTCTGTCTTGGCGAGTTTGGGGAACGGCATCCGAGACAAGAAGAAGGAGGCAGAAGTCCTCTTCGAACGCGCTTCCCCTCGGGCGAAAGGGATCATCACGTACCGCTTCAGTGAACCCAAGCCGCGCGTCCTTGGGTGGAGGAGACAGAGACACTGTTCTCGAACGGTTGGAAAGCCTCTCCCACGCCGAATGCACATTCGGCATCTGGGAGGGGATTTCACTCCGAGGGGCGGATCTAATGTTTCAACGCCCCGATGGAGAAGTGAGAGGACAGGGGTCTCTGGCTCCTCCCCTCACGGGCAGTCTCTACTCGGGTTCACTGAAACGGTACGTGACCTTTTTCGAACGCACCGCCAGAGGGAAGTGAGAAGAGGATCTCTGCCTCCTCCCTCGTCGGTTCCATGCGGGCCGCTTGACGGGTTGCTTTGCGGCTTCTAGACTCAGCGTCGAGTCCAGTGTTTATGAATTCCTTTCCCTGAGGTACCCATGGACAAGATTCTCGTTGAGGGCGGTAAGCCGCTGGAGGGCACGGTTCGCGCCAGCGGGGCCAAGAATGCGGCGCTTCCTGCGATGACTGCCGCCCTGTTGGCGGACGGTGTGACCACGGTACGGAACGTGCCTCGATTGCGGGACATCCACGCCATGGGGGACCTTTTGGAGATCCTAGGATGTCGTTTTCAGATGGAAGAGGATGTCCTGAGGGTCGATGCCAAAGACGCTTCGTCTTTTGAAGCCCCCTACGACATTGTCCGAAAAATGCGGGCTTCCATCTATGTGCTGGGACCCTTGTTGGCGCGTTTTGGCCAGGCCAGGGTGTCCCTGCCCGGGGGCTGCTCCATTGGGGACAGGCCGATCGACCTGCACCTTCGCGGCATGCGGGCATTGGGAGCGCGCGTGGAGCTGAAGCACGGTTACATCGTGGCGGAGGCCGACAGGCTCCAGGGCGCGGATGTGGACCTCGTGGGACCCCGCGGATCCAGCGTGGGCGCCACCGTCAATGTGCTGTCCGCCGCCAGTCTGGCCCAAGGCGTCACCCGAATTCTGGGCGCCGCCAAGGAGCCTGAGGTGGTGGAATTTATAAGAATTCTTCGCGGCATGGGAGCGCGCGTGGAAGGAGAGGGCACCCGGACCCTGACGGTAGAGGGTGTGGACAGCTTGAAAGCCGGGGAATTTTCTATCATTCCTGATCGGATCGAAGCAGGCACCTTCTTGGTGGCTGGGGCGATCACCGGAGGACGAGTGACGGTGACCGATTGTCGGCCCGTCCAGATGGAAGGCACCCTGGAGGCCCTCAGGAGAGCTGGCGTGCAGATCGAGGTGGAAGAGGACCGTGTCACAGCCAGCAGGTCGGGCGGCATCAAGCCGATTGAACTGGTGACAGGACCTTACCCGGAGTTCCCCACGGACATGCAGGCCCAGGTCACGGCGCTTCTTTGTTTGGCCCAGGGCGTGAGTCGGTTGACCGATCATATCTATCCGGATCGCTTCATCCATGTCAGAGAGTTGATTCGGCTCGGCGCTCGAATCACCAGGATCGGGGGACAAGTGGAAATCGTGGGTGTGGAGGGCTTGAGCGCCGCTCCCGTCATGGCGAGCGATCTGAGGGCCAGCGCGGCCCTGGTGTTGGCTGGTTTAGCGGCCCAGGGCGTAACCCAGATCCTCAGGGTCTACCACATCGACAGGGGCTACGAACAGATCGAACGAAAGATGGCCTCTTTGGGAGCGCGTATTTGGCGGGAGAGGGAGTGATCTTGAGTGACAGTATCCTGCTTGTGAGAAGGGACCTGGAGGGACTCCCTCCGCCTGTGCCGCCTCCGGGGTTTGCGGTGAGAACCTATAGGGAGGGAGACGCCTCCGTTTGGACGGGCATCATCGGGGAAGCCTTTCCCGAGTTCGAGTGGGATGAAGCCAAGTTCGAGGCCCGTTTCCTCCAGAAGCCGCAATTTGTGCAGGACAGGCTTTTTTTTGTCACCCGGGACCCAGACGATTGCCCCGTGGGAACAGCCATGGCCTGGGTGGAGGACCCAAAAGCCTTGGATTCAGGATGCGTTCACTGGGTGGCCGTGCTTCCCAGCCATCAAAGGCGAGGCATCGGACGCTTCTTGACGCTCAAGGTGTTGGAGAAGTTTAAAGCGTTGGGGCTCCCCAAAGCGCATCTTTGGACCGAGCGCTACAGGGACGGCGCGATTCGGATGTACGAGCAACTGGGCTTCAATAGGACTGATCGAAATGGGACGTAAGCGGATCCTTCTCACCGTACCGATTCAATCCCTGGCGCGCGGGATGGGTCTCCTGGATGTGGGATTGGGACACGTGGCCGCGGCTTGTGAAGCGGCGGGGTGGGACGTGGTGTTGCAGGACTGGAATATCCATCACACCCCTGAAAGCTTCAGAAAATATCTTGAGAGCGAGTCCTTCGACCTGGTCGGTGTGAAGGTGTTCACGCAACAGGTGGCGGCGGCGAAGAAAACGCTTGAGTTGGTCAAGGAAGTCCAGCCCGAGGCGGCCACCATCCTGGGGGGGCCCCATCCCACAGGCAGCCGCCCTGAGGATCTCTGGGAGGCGTTCGGGGAGGTGTTGGATTTCGCGATGGCCGGGGACGGGGAGTTGGGGATGCTCTCTTTGCTCGGGATGTGGGAAGAACGCGGTGAAAGGCCGGATGCCTCTTCTCTCGGGGGGGTTTCTGGACTTCGCTTTCAAGGGTCGGGCGGCGTCACCGCCAATGAGACCGTCTTCGAACCGGACCTGGAGCGGCTGCCCCAAAGGGACCTGTCCCTGCAGAAGCCGAGTCTGTACACCTTTGCTCCGTTGTGGGATCCCCTGTCGAGCGGACGGGCAGCCCCAGTGCATACGGGACGGGGGTGTCCGTGTCGCTGCGGCTATTGCATCGCCTGGATGATCAACGGTCCCAAGCCCCGCAGGCGTTCCCTAGAAGCCTTGAAGGAAGAGATTCGCACCTTGGTGACCGTTTATGACGTGAGGCGAATCAGTTTCATGGACAATGTTTTTTTGTCCGACAGGGACTACTTGGAACAGCTCTGTGAATGGCTCATCCAGGAAGGCTATGCATTGAAATGGGACTTTGTTCCCACTTCTTTCTTTCGACAGCTGAAGGATCCGTCCCTGTGTCGGCTCGTGGCTCGAGCCGGGGGCGATGCAGCTCTTTTCGGGATTGAAAGCGGCTCTGCCGAGGTGTTGCGGCGTATCCGAAAGAATGGAACGCCGGAGGAATACGCTGAGGTAGTCCGAACCGTTCACGAAGCCGGGATCCTCTGTATGGGGTATTTCATGTTCGGATTTCCGGACGAAACCCTTGCCGAGATGGAAGAAACGTTGGCCTTTTCCAGGAGCCTTCCCTTTGCCAAACGGCATTTTGGCATCTGTCTTCCTTTTCCCGGCACGCTGAGTCATGAAAGGCTTTTGGAAAAACACGAAATGGAGAGAGTGGACTGGGAAACCTATGATTTTCGGGAACCCAAGCTTCTTCCCTCCCAGGCGTCGCCCGAGCAGGTGATCGACATGTTTCGCAGGGCGGAACGGGAGACGCTGATGAGCTGGGAAGGCGTGAAGACGCTGGGGTGGATGATCCTGTTGGCAGGCAAGGCGAAGATGGGTCGATGGAGGAACAGGGGAAAAGGGCGGGATGCCTGAACATGGGATGGACTCGGGCCTATAGCGGATCTTTTCAACAGCTCGAACGCCAGCTTCTTGACGATATCTCTGAGCTCAAGGGGAAAGAACCTCTCCTTCCTTGCCACGTTTTGGTTGGATCGAACCTGCTTCGTCTTTGGGTGATGGATCGCCTGGCGGAAAAAGAGGGCTGGATTCAGGTCCGTTGTATGACCTTTCTGGATCTGGCCGGCGCCGCGGCCTCTCGCTGTCTGGCCGGGGAGGGACGATCCCCTCTGCCCCCGGGGTGCGAATCCTTGCTGATGTCCCAGGCTCTTTCCCGTTGTAGAAAGAAGCTCAAGCTCTTGGGAGAGGAAGAGGGGGAGGATCGATTTGTCGAGGGACTGGTCTCCACGTGGAGGGAGTTGAGGGAGGGGGGGGTTCGCCGCTGGGAGATCCTTCGGCGATTGGGCGAGAAGGAAACGGAACTCTCCATTCTTTTTGCCGCCTTCGACCAGGTCTGCGGGGAGGCGGCCGTTTACACCAGACAGGATCTCTTGGAAACGGCGGCGGAAGGGGAGGAGCCCCAACCTGTCGGCCCCCTGTTCGTCTTTGGATTCTACGATTTGCAGCCGCTCCAGATGAAGCTTTTGGACGCCATGGCCAAGAATCGGGAGGTGCGTCTCTATCTGCCCCGGGCGGAGGGACCGGGAGAGCGGTATATGCGCAGAACGCAGCAATGGACGCGAAGCCGATGCGATGTGAATGTCCTGAAGGCCGGCGCAGCATTGGACAGGTCCTGGAAGATCTTGTCCGCCCCTCATCGAAGCGGCGAGGTGAGGGGACTTCTGAGAGAAGTGATGGATCGGGTTCAGACAGGAGGCGTGCCTCTGGAGCGGATGGCGATCCTCTTGAGGGAAACCGATCCCTATCGCGGGCTTCTTCGGGACGCCTTGGAGGGTATGGCCGAGGAAGGGTTTTCCCTTCCCCACCGTTTCGTTCCGGCGCCCCCCTTGTTGGAGACCCGGCAGGCCCGTTCCCTGTTGTGGCTTTTGGATCTAGTCGAGGGCGAGTTGAGCCGATCCGAGTTGATCGAGTTCGCACAGTTCGCTCCGTTAGAGATCCCTGAGGAGGATCGAAACTGGATTTCGTTGTGGGATTCCCTCACCCAAAACGCCGGGATTGGCAGAGGAGAAGAGGCCTGGGTGGGCGGTCTCGGTCACCTTCGAATCGCCTTGGAGGAGGAGGCGGACCGTCGAGAGAGGGAAGGGGAGCGTCAGGGACATCTCCCTGTGGAGCGGCAGGCTTTGGACAGTCTCATCGCGTGGTTTGACCGTTTGATGGGGGCACTGGACCGCATTCAAGGGGCGGAGGGACGGTGGGACCACCTCGTCGATACGGTGCAAGAGGCGGCTTCCGGGCTTTTCACGGACAACGGAACCATGGATCGGTCATTCTGGGAGCTTAGGCGCTTGGAGGGGATGGAAGAGGTGTTGGGGAGCGCTTCAGTGAGCGGGTTCCGTCGGGCGCTGAGGGACACCCTCCAGAATGTGCCGCAGCGTCAGACGACGCCCGTGGGGGAGGGATTGCTGATCGCACAGCTCATGGATGCCAGGGGACTTCGTTTTCATACGGTGCTTCTCCCTGGGTTGGTGCAGGGCGCTTTTCCTTTGAGACCCGCACAGGATCCATTTCTGCTGGACGGTGAACGGCAGCGTCTCAATCGGCTCCTTCCCGAAGGCGAACGTGTGGCTGAGCGGTTTCTTCGGCGCAACGAGGAGGAGGTCCTCTTCGAGATGGCCGCGAACGCCGCCCAAGAGGGAATCGTTCTCTCCTACCCCCGCTTCGAGGAGGGAGGGACGCGTCCCCTGCTTCCCTCCAACTTCTTGATTCGGTGGTTGCGGGAGGTGGGCGTGGAACAGGTGGGATACGGCGACATCGAGTTCGCCGAGGGCGTGGACCGCCTTCCTGCTTCCCGTCCGGAACCAGCCGAACCGGAGCGTTCCCTGACCCCTAGCGAGTACGACCGCTCGTGCCTGCGGGAAGAGATGGCCGGGACATCCAAGGGAGCCTTTGCCTTTCTTCAGGAACGTTCTTCCCATTTTGCCAGGGCCATGGACTTGGTGCGTGAAAGGTATGGGAAGCCCTACTTGACCCGGTTTGACGGAGATGTCGGAAGGGTGGTTCAACTCGGGGAGCTTCTACCGGGAGAAGCCATTTCTCCCACCCGGTTGGAGAGCTATGCCGGGTGTCCTTTCGCCTACTTCCTCGACACCGTGCTGGGCGTGGAGGCCTGGGAGCCGGATGAGCGGGAGCTTTGGCCTACGCCCATCGAACGCGGCCTGCTCGTCCACGAGATCCTGGAGCGGTTCTGGAGAAAGCTGAGAGAAGAGAAAAGAGAGCTGCAATCGCTTTCCCTCGAGTCGTTGAACGCGTTCCTCAACCGCTTGGTTTCAGAAAGAGTGGAAGAGGACGAGACCGAGGGATGGTCTCGAAAGGGAGGATGGAAGCTGTCCCTTCCGTCCCTATTGGACCTGTTGAGGGGACATCTTCTCTGGGAGCGGGAGCACCTCGGCGCGTGGCGTCCCTCGCGGTTTGAGATCGCCTTTGGAGCGGGAGGCAAGGCGCCCGTGACCCTGGAAACAAGCGATGGGATCGTTCGGTTTCGGGGACGAATCGATCGGCTGGATTTGGGGGAGGAAGGCTCCTACCGGGTGGTGGACTACAAAACAGGACGCAAGCGATCGAACCGATGCAACGTGGACACCGGGGAGTGTCTGCAGTTGCCCGTCTATTTGCTGGCCGCCTCAGCGCTCCTGAAATCGCTTCCCCGTTTGGGCGTGGCCGGCTATCTGTATGTATCCCGGTTCCAGGCAGGGGACTGCGTGGAACTGGAAGGATCGAACTGGGAAGAGATTGAGGATCAGATGAAAGGGACCGTTTCCACGATCCTACGCGGCATTCAGGGGGGACTCTTTCCAGCCCTGCCTTCGAAACAATGTGAACGAACCTGTGTCTTCAAGGATGCCTGTAGGGGCAGGGACAGCGCCCTGGAAAAGAAAGGAAGGGATCCCCGCGTGGTGGAACTTCTGAGAAGACTCGGGCAAGAGATAGAAGACTGAGATGAAAGAGAAACCACTCAAGGACGCCAAGGACAGGACGAGGGCCGGGGCAGATTTCTCGCAGTCCTTCTGCGTGGAAGCCGGGGCAGGGACAGGCAAGACTACGGTCTTGGTGACTCGGGTGCTGGGACTCTTGATGGAGGAGGGACTCTCTCCACAGGAGATGGTGACCATCACCTTCACGGAAAGAGCCGCAGGCGAACTGCGGCTTCGATTGCGGGACGCCCTTGAGCGGCGGGAAGAGAAGCGGGCGAGCGAGGCGCTGGAGGATCTGGACCGCATGGAAATGGGCACCATCCACGGCTTCGCCGCTTCTCTGCTGCGGGAACGTCCCATCGAGGCAAAGGTGACCCCGGGATTCGAGGTGTTGGATCCTGTGGGCAATCAGCTTCTTTTCGATTCGGTCTGGTCTTCCTGGCTCGACGAGGAGCTGTCCCACCCCCCGGAGGCGTTGTCCTTGATGTCCCGCATCGGCATGGGGAGCGGAGTTCTCCGAGACCTGGCGGCCTTTCTCTACGAGAATAGGGAGTCTAACTGGGGACGGGAAGAAACGTGTGTGGCCTCCGCCTT
>Ga0272442_10003274_pt1 | contig 22831 bp, 17 predicted proteins | sample SSMForm2O_FD_200262 | JGI IMG/M metagenome (GOLD analysis project Ga0272442, IMG submission 200262) | Marine sediment archaeal communities from Little Sippewissett salt marsh, Falmouth, MA, United States - SSM-Form-2O | ecosystem: Environmental > Aquatic > Marine > Wetlands > Sediment ...
ATTAGAAGCATATGACTTTCGAGGAGCAACATTTACAAGAGCAGATGGATGATTTATCGAAATTAGCTTTGAAAACTGAGAAAATGAGAAAAAAAGAAATATCTTGAAAGATATACTCAGCTAAATCTATTTTTTTTCAGAGGTAAAGTGATTTGAACTTGAAGTCAAACTCACTTTCCCTGCATACTTTTATATATTATAAAATATAAAAATAGCAATTCCACTATTTTTATGATATAATCCATAGAAAATATAATTATATACTATTAAGTTAATTCAAATAATTGAATTTTGGGGGAAATAATGAATAAAAAATTATCTCAAATAATTACGCTTTCTCTCTGTTTTGTTGTAATTATTGTTACTTTTTCTGGTTGTATAGAAAATGAGCAAAAACCCGGGGAAAAAGCATTATTAGTGCCAGAGGTCAAATTGGATCAGCCTTCTGTCTTACCTAATTGGAAAGATGGAGAATACCACAACTATTATGAAACAAAAGATAAGCTATCAGATTTTCAGGTTAAATATCCTGATCTAGTAAATGTATTTTCAATTGGAGAAAGTGTTCTTGGTAGAGATATTTGGTGTATAAGAATTACTAATGAAAATAGTAGAAACAATAAATTATCATGCCTTATAGATGGTTGTATCCATGGTTGTGAATGGGAAGCAGGTGAGGCATGTCTATATCTTACTGAATATCTACTTATCAATTTTGATAAAAATAATACAATAACCCAAATATTAGATTCATCTGAATTAAATATTATTCCTTTATTAAATCCTGATGGACGAGAAAATGATGATAGATTTAATGAAAATGGTATAGATTTAAACCGTAATTTTGATATTGACTTTGGTAGAATTAGGGGATGTAGTATGCCATTAGGTAAGTTATTTGGTCAAATAAAAATTCCTTATATAGAAACACCACGTTTGAGCAAATGGTTACCAAATTTTCCGCCAGTAATTACAAATAGTGGCCGACGTCCATTTTCAGAACTTGAAGCAAAAGCACTAAGAGATTTTATGTTTGATATTGAAAAAAGAGATTTTTCTTTTTATTTAAATTGTCATACTGCAGTTCATAACTTTGCAGGTCCTTGGGGTGCTTTTAAACCTCCCTTTGAAATATCTGAGCAGAAAGAATATGTCTTTAATTACGTAATAGATTGGGTTGATAAGAACACAGAATATGAAAATGCAGATATGGTTTATAAAGATATGAGTTATAAATCAAGTGGAACTTCAACTGATTGGTGTTTCAAGGAATTTCTAATACCTTCTTTTACTTTTGAAATTTTATCTCAAGACTATGAACCTGGTGCAGGGGGAGGCAAGCATGATCACCTTGTTCATTGGATGAAAACAACACTTCCAGTTTTTATGTATCTTCTTGTTAACATTGATAACCTGCGGCAGTGGAAAACACCAGATATTCAACCATCTTTGCCTGAAGGTGTGCCACCAGAACCTCTGAATTAATACTTCTACAATTTTTTTCTCAAATGGAGAAAATGTTGGTTTTTTACCGGTGTAATGGTGTTCAAATCCCTTCCCCTGTATCTTTTCTATTAATATTTAAAATTAAAAAAACATAAATTTTTCATCTTTTTAGCCATATTATATAATTGTACCAATAATTTAATTAAACCTTAAGTTTTATAAACACTAATTTATTATACAATAATGATGGATGCGTTAGATTTTAGAATAAAAACCTTAAGTTTTATAACCATCAAAAGTATATGGAGATGAGTAAAAATGTTAGAAGAGGAGAGAGTAATGAATGAGGAAAATCCGCTATGCAAAACTGGGATAGAAGAATTAGATATCCAATTAGGAGGAGGAATACCAACAGGTAATACAGTGCTTACTGTTGGGAGCAGTGGATCTGGAAAAACAACACTTTGTATGCAATTCCTTGTAAATGGTGCAAGAATGGGTGAAAGAGGTGTTTTTTTTACAATAACTGAACCTCTTTTTAAATTGACAAAAAACATGAAAGGTTTTGATTTTTATGACAAAAAATTGATTGAAAATGGTATGGTAAATCTCATTGATTTAAGAATTATAAGCGAAAGACTTGGATTAGACACAGAAAAATATACAGTAGAAGATGCTAGTGCTTTGTTAGATATTCTTAGAGATATTGCAGATGAATTAAATGTAAAACGACTTGTAATAGACTCAATTACTGCACTATGTTATAGACTTCAAACACCTGAGATGATTAGAGATTTTATTTTTAAATTAGGCTCATCGCTTGCTGCGATGAAATGTACAACTCTTCTAACCTCTGAAGTTCCACCTAGAATATTCCAATATTCACAATATGGAATTGAGGAATTCATTTCAGATGGTATAATGTTTTTAGGAGATGTAGAGAGAAAAGGAGATCTAATAAGAACTTTTCAATTAGTTAAAATGAGAGGAGCAAATCATAGCAGAATAAAATCTGCAATGAGTATTTCAACTAAAAATGGTGTAGAACTTGCCCCATTACTTAAATCTGGTTAGAGAGAGGGAAAGTAATGGCGAATGTATTGATAGACGGTCTAAAAGAGAGAATAGCAAATGCAATAAAAGTAAATCAGTCAGTTGGAATTCTTTTACCAGGTAGTAACTATACTGATTTGATACAAGCATTATTTAAACAAATACACAGCGATCCACAAGACGCATGGGTTTATGTAACAGTTACAAAACCCTATGAAAACTTAGCCAAACAATTCAATTATTTAAACACTGATAAAAACATAAAGGTAATTGACTGTATATCAAGAGCAGCTGGTATTTCTAAACCTGCTCCAAATTGTGTGTTTATTGAAAGCCCGACAATGCTTGAAAAATTAGGTTTAGAGATAATAAATATATTCAAAGATGTAGATGACAACATAAACCGATACTTAGTAATCGACTCTTTAAGCAACCTAATAATATATAATGACTCAGAGTTAGTAACTGAATTTTTTTATCAAATGATAAATAAAACTAGAGCAAGAGATATACACATAATAACCTTAGCTATGGAAGAAGAAGGGATGGATCAGCACATTAATAGATTAATATATTTAAATGATAAAATCCTCAAAGTTAGAGATTCTTTTATTTAAATATTTAAAAAAAAGAAATGTGACTCAACATGAGCGACTCATTTAAAAAATTTGAATCAGGTGATAATGTAGTTTGGATTACACAACCAAAAAAGATTGATCAATTTATAAAAAGAAAAGAGATCGCTTTTAAGATTGCTAAAGGTAAAATAGAAGATAATGGAGGAAAAATTCAACCAGCGATTCAAACCGCAGAAGCTTTCGGTCGAAGTCTATTCGAAGAATATTTAAAAGGAGAAACCAACGATTGGACTATACAAAAATGGCTTGAACCACTAGTAAAAAATATTTTCAACCCTATGGGGACAGGTGCAACTATTACAAATATTACAGATAATCAAGCTGAATCATTTGTATTTAATTATTATTTAAACTCAGAAGAAAAATCAGATCCATATCTCACATCAATTTTTAATTATGGAATATTAAAAGGAGTTTTTCTAAGTGCTTTTCCAAATGGAGAACTACTTATGAAAAACAGTATGGCCTATGGGGCACCAATGGACAAATTTACCTTTAAAACAAATAAAATTGAAAATGAGGATGAAATAAATAAAAAAAATTTAATGAAGAATAATTATGCCAGAAAATGAATTTTTTTCAATGGACTTCAGCGAATCAAATAAAAATAAAGGAGATTTTATTAGTACAGGAATTGAAAAACTCGACAAATTACTAGAAGGTGGGACACCAAAAGGTTTTACTGTATTACTACTTGGAACACCAGGTAGCAGTATAGAAATTCTAAGTAAACAACTAGCAGGCTCATCAAAAGATACATTGTACGTAACAACAGAAGAAACAGAAGACGAAGTAAAAAACACAATGAAAAGATTCAAATGGAATGACGAAAAATTAGATGTTTTAGATATTGCATCAAGATACTCACAAGGAGTATTATCAGGTGAGGAAAAAAGAGTAAGTATATATGAACAAAGATCAAAAATAAAATTAAAAGAACTAATTGAAATAGGATCCTCAGGAATGCCACCTATAGCTGATAGTGGAACAGATTTTCTAGCGATATTATCAAACAAAATAAAAGATAAAAAATATGAAAAAATAATAATAAACTCACTAGATTTCTTTTTAAGCCAATATTCCCAAGCAGAAGTAATAAGAACACTACACTCAGCAAAAATAGCAAACTTCCAAAACAAAGGAGTATTTTTTGTTATAATGACAAGAGGAATACATGGAGATATATTTGAAAGAAAAATGGAAGGAATGGCAGATTGCGTTTTAGAACTAGAAGTATTACAAAAAGGATCAAATTTTGAACGATTCCTAGCAGTTAAAAAAATGAAAAACTACGCAAAAAAAATCGGAATAGCTAGATATACTATAGACAGCGATGGCTTTGTATTAGAAATGATAGAAAGAATAATGTAAATCTATTAAAACTAAGTAAAAATTTTTTTCTTTTTAAATAACAAGAATACTAGTAAAATAAAAACTAATAACAAAAACTCAAAACCAGGAGTTTTAAAACCAGGTAATTTTTGTCTTTCTTTAATATCCTGGTCATTATTTGAAAAAAAATTCGAAGAAAAATCATTTTCTTCGGAATTAATAATATAAATACCAATCTCGCAATTATCAATTTTATTAAAAGATATATTATTATATTTTGATTTTTCAACAACTATGCTTTTACCACAACCAGATAACTCGTTAGCAATAATATCATTAGAATAAGAATGTTTAATCCAAATACTTCCATCATAAAAAAAATTATTATAAATCATATTATCATTAGACCATCTTTTAATAACAATACCATTAGTAAAATTAAAGACATTACCAGAAATATTATTGTTATTGGATTGTTCCCATAAAAAAATCGCATAAGACGAATGATCTAAAAATACATTATTGAGAATTAAATTATTTGAAGAATTATACATACGAACAGCCTCAGAGTTATCACTAAAAAAGTTATTATTTATATTACAAATATAATTGTTATTCTCGATATAAATACTAGCCGTGTTGTTATATAGGTAATTATTATTGATGTTGATCATTCCTTCTTCATAAGGGTTACTAATGAAAATACCTGTTTTTGAATTTTTAATGACAAAACCTGAAATATTTATATTATTTTTTTCTAAATATAAACCATAGGATTTAGATTCACCATCAATTATAGGATTTCCTAAACCTAAAATATTAATTGATTTATTTAAAATAATGTTTTCCTTGTAAATCCCATTAATAACTATTATTTTATCTTTATCATCTGCATTATCTATTGCAGATTGTATGGAAGAATAATTCTGATCTCCTGATCCACCAACATATAAAGTTTTATTTGTTTTTCCTAAACATATATTTGAGTTATTTATTATTGTCAAGTTTAAAAATAAAAAAAGGATTAAAAATATCCAAATTTTTCTATATGATTTATTTTTAAAATTAACCATTATAAAAAAATGTATGGATTTTCTTATGTTTTAAATTTCTTCTTTTTTTCAAAAACACAAATAAACTTAAACTATATTTAAGAATTGAAAATAAATAGGGAAAAAAATACATGGAAAAATGCAAAGTAATTTTTATAAAAAATAATAAAAAAAATATGTATTTACATTGTGAAATAGCTGATAGTATAAGAAAAAAAATGAAAGGATTGATGAATAGAAAAATTTTAGAAGAAAATAGTGGAATGATATTTCCTTTTGCATTTCCTTTTATAAGATTTTTTTGGATGAAAAATGTTAAAGTTCCTTTAGATATAATATTTATTAACAGAAAAAAAAGGATTATTGCGATATATGAAGCACCAGTTGAAAAAGGTTTTTTTTATAAACAATATTTTAGTCGTGGTTTTTGTAAATTTGTTATTGAATGCAATATCGGTTTTTGCAAAAAAAATGATATAAAAGTTGGAGATATAATTAAATTTTTTTAAAAAAAAGAAAAGAATAGAGATATAATTTATCTCTAATCAGTTGGTCCTGTTACTGTTTCTGGTACTAAAACTTCACCTATAACGTGTATTACACCATTGCTGCACATTATATCTGCTGTTGTAACCATTACATCATTGATATAAACATTTCCACCTTCAATTTTGGTAGTAATGTTTGTGCCTTCTAAAGTTGGAACTGTAGTATTTCCTAAAGCTATTACATCTGCTGCTTCAAATTTCCCGTCTAATACGTGATAGGTTAATACTTTAGTAAGGTTTGTTTTATCCCCTAATAAATTTGTTAACCATGTTTGATTTAAAGCTGCAAATGAAGCATTTGTCGGTGCAAAAACAGTAAATGGTCCATCACCTTGCAAGGTTTCTACTAGTTCAGCAAGACCCAATGCTGTAGCTAAGGTGCTAAAACCTTCAGTTGTTAAAGCTGTTGTAACTATATCCATGTAATCTAATGTTATATCCTCAGAATATTCATCTGTTTTATCATTTTTATCAGTAACAGTTAATGTAACTGTATAAGTTCCAGGTTCGTCATAAGTATGTTTAGGGTTTTCCTCTGTTGAATTTGTCTCATCACCAAAATCCCAGAAATAAGTTAAACCTTCACCTTTAGATTTATCAGTAAAACTAATCTCTGTATCTACATAAATCTCAGTTGGCGTGTATTCAAATTCAGCTTTAGCTTTTTCTTCTTTTTCTTCTTTTTCTTCTTCTATACAACCGCTTAGTACTCCTACAAGCAACGCCATAGTCACTAGTAGAACCAATATTTTTCCTTTCAAATCTTTCTCCTCCCAATTTCATTATCTATATATTGTATATATCACTATATATTATTATAGACTTTGATATGAAAAACCCTTTATATCTTTTTCGGAAATTTTACATTTTATATATATTTTTTATTTTAAAATCATTAAATATTAATATTTACACAACTTTTTTTTTGGAATAATTTAATAATAAGCTTTTGTATTACAGTTAACGGGTGCATATTTTCTCCCATAAATGGAGGGTTATATTTTGACTAAAATAACTGCACATGAACTTGCAAAAAAACAAAAAGAAATATCAGTCGCTGAATTCTTCGAGCGAAATAAACACATATTAGGATTTGGAAACCAAACTAGAGCATTAATTACTAGTGTAAAAGAAGGAATTGATAACGGGCTTGATGCCTGTGAAGAAGCAGATATACTACCAGATTTATATGTAGAAATAAAAAACCATGAAGATGGAGAATGTAAACTAATAATTGAAGATAATGGACCAGGTATCGTAAAAAAACAAATGAAACATATATTTGGAAGACTACTATATGGTTCAAGATTCCATGCAATAAGACAGAGTAGAGGACAACAAGGAATTGGAATTTCAGCAGTTGTTCTATATGGACAATTAACGACAGGCAAACATGCAAAGGTAATATCTAAAGTACAAGAAGACAGACCTGCAGTTGTAATTGAATTAGCAATAGATACAAATAAAAACAGAGCAGAAGTAATAAGTAGAGATACAGTTCACTGGGATAAACCATCAGGGACAAAAATTGAAGTTAGTTTAATAGCAGATTTTATGAGGGGAAAAAGATTTGTATATGAATACCTACAAAGCACATCAATTGTAAACCCTCATGCACAAATCACCTATAAAGAACCAGATGGCAAGGTTCATATATTTGAACGAACAACAGAAACCCTGCCAAGAAAATGCATAGAAATAAAACCACATCCTTATGGAGTAGAATTAGGAACACTAATAAAACTTGCAAAACACACAAAAGCTAGGAAACTCTCATCATTTTTAAAAACAGAATTTAGCAGCATGGGCGATAGAACAACAAAAGCAGCATGTGAAAAAGCAGAATTAGATAGAGCATTAAACCCAAAAGAAATGACAAGAGAACAATTCTTAGCACTTCATAAAGCTTTTAAAAAAGTTAAAATAATGTCACCTTCAACTGATTGTTTATCACCAATAACTGAAACACTAATAAAAAGAAGTTTAAAACATGAAACTAAAGAGATCTCACCAGAGTTTATAATAACCTCATCAAGACCTGCATCAGTTTACTCAGGAAACCCATTCCAAGTCGAAGTGGGTTTAGTATATGGAGGAAACCTACCTAAAGACAAAACCGTAAAAATAATGAGATTTGCAAATAGAGTGCCCTTACTTTATCAACAAGGCGGATGTGTGATAACACAAGCAATAAGCTCAATTGATTGGAGAAGATATGGTTTAGACCAACCCTCAGGAAAAGGAATACCATCAGGACCAGCAATTTTTCTAGCTCATATAAGTTCAACCCTAATACCATTCACATCAGAAAGCAAAGAAGCAATAGCTGATGTTTCAGAAATAGAAAGCGAAGTAAAATTAGCGTTCAGGGAATGTGCAAGAAAAGTCCAGAAACATATTCATAAAAAAGTCAGAAGAAAAAAAACCAGAGAAAAATTTGATTTAATAACAAAAATACTTCCTGAAATAGCAAAAAAATCCTCAAATATTTTAGACAAACCAGTACCATCATTAGACAAAGTCATCACAAAAATAATGGATGTAGTATGGATAGAAGATGTTATCGAATATGAAAAAGGAGAAAAAAAACAAATACAAACAAAGATAATAAACGAATCAGGTGAAGAACAAGAAAAACAAACTGTTATAACAAAAAGTAGAATAATGGTTGTAAACTATAAAAGACAAGCTCAAAAATTCAACCTATATGCAGTTATACCAGAAGATTCAATAGTTGGAATGGTTGAACCAAAACCTAGTAAAATAACAAATAATTACATTAAATGGAACTTAAATCAAATACCTCCTGCAAACAAGATAGATATCAATTTTGAATTAGCTGGATTAGAAGAAGGAGATTTTGATGAAAACGATTTATACATTGAAAATATAAATGCATCTTATGTCATAGGTGCAGATAAATGGGAGGGAGATTAAAAAAATGGTAAATAAAGACTACTCAAAGGTAATAAATAAAATAGATAAAGTAGCAGAAAAAATATATAATGACTTCCAAAAATCAGAAATACCTTATCTAAATCTTCCAACAAGAACAAAATCAAACATAGAATTCAGCGAAAAACTAAACGTTTGGAAATATGGAAAAAATACAACACAAAGATCCGCAAAATCAACTGATGGAGCATACATGTTACTAAGAACAATGTACATGACTGAGTTTATAAAAGAAATGATAAAGATTAAAAAATCTTCAACTTTAAGAGAAATGTATTATATTTCTGAAGGATGGGATCTTGCAAAATTTCACTCACAACAAGAATCCAATCTTCTCGCAGAAGACTTAGAGGTAATAACAAGCTGTATGAGAGAAGATTTCAAACTTAGACCTGAGGAAGATGGAGCAAGAGTAATAGGAAATTTAACAATAGAAGAGATGACTAGAACAAACACAAAAAAGAAAATACATTGCCAAGATGATGTAGGAGATGCAGGATATTCAATACCATATAATGTAGAACCAGAAAAAATAACAATAAAAAACGCTGATGCAGACTTTATAATAGCAATAGAAACAGGTGGTATGTTTGACAGATTAGTAGAAAATGGATTTGACATATCAAATAGAGCAATATTAGTTCATCTCAAAGGACAACCAGCAAGATCAACAAGAAGATTCATACAAAGACTAAGCTCAGAAAAAAAATTACCTGTATTAGTCTTCACAGATTGTGACCCCTGGAGCTATAGAATATATGCAAGTGTAGCATATGGAGCAATAAAAACAGCACATATTTCAGAATACTTAGCCACTCCAGTATCACAATATCTTGGAGTTACACCATCCGACATAGAAAATTATGATCTACCAACAGATGATTTAACAAAAGAAGACATAAAATCATTAAAAAGTGAACTAACCGACCCAAGATTTCAAGATTCATTTTGGAAAGGAGAGATAAAACTTCAACTAAAAATTGGAAAAAAATCAGAACAACAGGCATTAGCAAAATATGGATTAAATTACGTAACAGATAAATATTTACCAGAAAAACTCTCTGAGATAGGAATAATAAAAAAATAAACATCTATTTTTTCTTAAAAACTTCAGGCACACCAGTTTCAATATCGGTTAAAGTAAGTTTATCGTTATTATAATTAAAACTATAATCAAAAACATCACTTTTATAAGGTTTACTTTGGTTAATAACTAACTGCCCTCCGCTATTGATATAATATGTCCCCTCAAGATTATAATTATTAATTAAACATATCCCATCTTTTTTAAAAGTATATTGTCTATAAAAAGAGTCTTCAGAAATCCAAGTCCCAATAAGTTTTTCAGATTTACTTTTCTTTTTAGTCTGAAAACAACCACTTAATATTACCCCAATTACGACAAATGATACAATAATAATTAGAGTAATTTTTTTCATAATCCCATACTCCTAGAATAATATAAACAATTAATCATTTATAAAACCTATTTAAAAGATAATAATAAAAAGGGAGAGTCTGGAAAAAAACAAGTAATGGGATGGGATGCACCATTAACCCGAATCCAGACTACACCCATTTTTTATAATGTATTTTAATATTTATAAACTTATGTTTCAATAAAATAAAATAGATTATTTATTCGATACTTTGTCCAATTATACATCTTAATTTTAATATTGAATTTTCATCAATCAAAATATATGTCTTACTATAAACTCCATTTGATGAGTTTTTTGGATAAGTATACTCAAAAATTCTTTTACCATCAATATATTGAGGTTTAGTAATCTCATAAATATTCTTTTTTGGTCTGGAAATAATTATTTTATAATACAATAAAATATCAATTATAATCATAAAAAGTATTAAAAAACTTAGTAGATATAACCAGATCTCCAAGGATAATATGGCCCAATTATAGTCAAATCCATAAATAAATATATTTATACATAGTATTGAGCTCCAAATTAAAAAAATAAAAGTAATAATTATAGAGGATATCAGAATAATTGAATATTTTTTTTCTTTATTATTACTTAGACTTTCTAATTCATTTTTCATATTTATCTAAGTCCGATAATTATTATAGTATATTAATTATAATTTTTATACTATTTAAACTTTTTATTATTTATTTAAAAACTTTATAAATTTTTCTATTGATTTAGATCTATGAGAAAATAAATTTTTTTCCTTAATATCCATTTCTCCAAATGTTTTATCGCTTTTATTTGGTATAAAAATTGGATCATAACCAAAACCATTATTTCCCCTAATATCAGTAGAAATTTTTCCATGAGATTCTCCTCTAAAAAATATAGGTTTATAATCAGAGGACATATAAGCAAAAATAGAGCAAAAATAAGCTTTTCTCATATTATTTTTTTTATTTTCCAATAATCTTAATATTCCTGGGCAACCAATTGTTTGATAAACATATTTTGAATAGACTCCTGGAAAACCCTTTAAATTTTCAATAAATAAACCTGCATCTTCCAAAATAAAAGGTTTATTAATTTTTTTCTTAAGATAATTTAAACCATATTGTGCAACATCTTCAAGAGTTTCTGTTTGTATTTCAGGATATCCAAAGTTTTTTTGTATAACTTCGATATCTTCTTGATTTAACTTTTGTTTTACCTCTAAAAATTTACCTCTGTTACCAGTAATAAAATATATTTTTTTCATCTATATCTACCTCTTTTAATTATCTCTTGAATTTTCAATTTAATCTTTTTAGAATCATCCTGTAGATGACTAGAATATTCATCAAAAATAATATTGAAAAATTTTGAATATTTAGAATGGGTTGATTCAATAGCTTCCATTAGTACATGTAGATCAACACCTTTTGATTCAATTTCTTGGTTTTTTTCCCCTAAACCAAAGTCAATAAAATATATTTTATCATTAAAAAGTATCATATTTGATGTTGTAATATCACCATGGATTATATTTTTATTATGTAAAAATGCAATATTTTTACCTATTTTTTTACATAATAAAGTTCTTTTTTTATTATTTAATTTGTTAAAAATATCTTTTACTCTTTCTCCTTTTAAATATTGCATTATGATTTTTCCATTAAATAGGTCAATATCATAAATTATTGGGACAGTAACACCAGCTCGTCTAGCTTCAATTATTAATTTTGCTTCTTCTTTTGTTCTTGAAGATATCAAAAATTTATCTAAATATTTAATTCTATAGGATTTGTGTAGCCTTTTTTTTTGGATTGCTTCTCGATTTTTATATTTAATAATGCTTATTTCAGCTTCTGCACCTTGATAAATAACTTTGTTATCAGTCACGCCATGTCACATCCACATCATCAGTCCTAAATCTTTGATTTATATAACTTTCATTTATTTTACATCTTGTTCCGCTCTCATACATTAAGATACCTAACCATGCTATCATAGCACCGTTGTCAATACATAATTTTTTTTCTGGGACAAAAAAATCAGCTTTTCTTTCATCTGCCATTGTTTTAACCATATCTCTGAGACGTTTATTACTAGCAACACCTCCTCCTAAGAGAACTTGTTTTATTTCTGTGTGAGCCATAGCTCTTTCGGTAACCTCAGTTAATGCTGCAAAGGCGGTTTCTTGTATTGAATAACAGATGTTTTCAATTTTTTCCTTCTTATTATAGTATTGTTCTGCTGCTGTTAAAAGACCTGAAAATGCAATATCCATACCTTTAATTGAATATGGTAAATTTAGATATTTATCTCCTGATTTCGCTAGTTTCTCGATTTTTGGGCCTGAGGGGAATTCAATACCTACTATTCGACCAAATTTATCAAGGCAATTACCAATTCCAATATCTAATGTTTCACCAAAAACCCTATATTTTCCTTCAGAAAAACCTATAACTTGAGTATTGGCTCCAGATGTATAAAGTAAAATTGGGTTTTTACATTTTTTAAAAACCCCTCTTCCAATTTCCAAATGGGCAACACAATGATTAACTCCAATTATTGGTTTTTTTAGTGATAAAGATAAAGCTCTAGCTGCTGTAGCAGCAGTTCTAAGACATGGGCCTAAACCTGGGCCTTTTGAAAATGATATTAGGTCTATATCGTTTTTGTCAATATTTGTTTCATCTATTGATTTTTTTATTATTTCAGCTAAATATTTTGCATGATGATTTGCTGCTTCTCTTGGGTGAATTCCACCTTTTTTAGGTTTAATAGTCTTTATATTATTCGTAAGTATTTTACATGAATCATCCTTTTTTTCGACAATCCCAATTCCAATTGAATGGGCTGTTCCCTCTATTCCTAAACTAATCATAATTTAACTAAGAATACAAGTTATTTATAAAATAAATTTGGTTATAATTTTTTTTATTTATATTTTACTCTTCAATTTCGTATTCTTCTTCATATATAAACAAAATACCTGTTTTTATTAGTATAAAAATTATTAGAAGACTTATTATAATTATAGAAGCAATAATCATTATCCATGACATATTTGATTCTTTGAATTTATGGATATCTCCATCATAAGTATAATCATAATCTCCATCTTTATTATAATCTATTAGATAAATACCATTTTTTTCATATCGTAATTTTGTATTTATTTTAGAATTGGTATTGTAAAATTTATTATATCTCCCATCTTTATTTGTATCTATTAAAAAATGATTTTTACCTTTTATCGAAATTATTTCAACATCTTCAGAAAATGTATGATCTGATCCAATTTTTATCTCAATATTATCCTCAAGACCATCATTGTCATCATCTTGATCTAAATTATCCCCAATTCCATCACTATCTGAATCACTCCACTCACTATTATTTTTTGGAAAAGGGTCATTTTTATCTAAAATACCATCATTATCATCATCTGTATCTTCTAGATCAAAAAAACCGTCGTTGTCTGTATCCACTGGTTCAGAAATATTAATAATTAAATTATCTGACCAAAGGGTTTCATCTAAATTATTATATCTAAATTTTACTCTAACGTTATAAGTGCCTTCAGAATCCCAGCTATGGCTAGTTGATACTTCTCTATCAATGCTATCGATTTTTATCCATGGGCTGAAACTTCCATCATCCCAGTTAAACATACAATAAGAAGCTTTGATATCGCTATTAGTTGAAAACGTATATGAAAAATCTATATAACCTTCATTTAAACCTTTAGGCGCTATCGGCCTAATAACAGATGCATTAATGGTACTAGATAATAATAGCATTATTAGTAAAAATAATAAAAAAGGCAATAATTTGGTTAATCTACACTTCTTAAACCTAATTATTATTTCGAACATTTTCAATGCATCCCATCTACATCCCTAAACTTATTTATCTTATCTAACAAAATTTGTTAGGGTATATATAATACTTTTGTCTTTTTATATTTTTATTATTCAAAGTAAAGGAACCCCGTCTTAAATAACATAACAATAATAATTATTATACAAATTATTAAAATCCCAATAATTAATAACCAAGGAATACTTGTTTTATTTTCAATTTTATTATTGTTATTTTGAATTATTTCATCTCCTACAATGGCAAAAGTTGATGTACCAGTTGTAATAGCTTGATATAGGAGATAGGTGTTTCCTTCATTTATTATTGATGTTGGAAGTTCGATCCATGTATTATTTACAAATCTAAGTAAATGAATTTGGTTTTTATCAATTTTATTGTTTTCAATCCAATTTTTTGTAACTTTAAAATTTATCATTAATTCTTTTAATTCATTGTCTTCTAGATATGAATAATTATTAATGAGCTCTAAGGAGATATATGAATATACTTTTTTATCTTCAATATCTATTTTAATCTCATCTGGTTTATCGTATAATTTTGTTATAATCATGTTTAAATTACTGAAATTTTTTAAAGTAATTAAGGTTAGATTATTTATTTGGCTTTTTTCAAAATTATCAGGTATGAATGTAATACGGTCTTCTTTTTTTACATTTATAATATTTTTTTCTGAAATTGATTCACATTCAGCTATAAAATAATTAAAAGATTTATTACCATAGTTGCCAAGATTATCTGAGATACTTATTTCAAGTTGATATTTACCATAATCAAATTCTTTTTCTGATTTTAATATCATATAAGTTGATGTAATCATTTGGGGAATGAAATTTTCATTATTTATTTTTAATAACAGACTATCTGTTTTTATACCATTGATATCGTTATATGTAATTTTAATATCAGGTGTTTTATCATATATAGTTGCATTTTCTTTAGGTAATTTAATATTTATATTTGGCCCTGTCTTATCAATAATATTAAAAGATGTATTGATAGATTTTGTAGTTTGCGAATTATTATCAGTTGCCTCTATCCAATATATTATACTAGTATTTTCTTCGTAAGGACCTATTCTTGCATAATAAACATTATTATCTTGTTTTATCATGTTTTTATTCTTGATTATTTGTTTTTTCCAATATAATTTAACATTGTTGATTTTTTTATCATCTTCAACTTTTGCATATATATTAATAATTGAATTTTTTGTTATTTCCTCAGGAGTATGATATATATTGCTTATCTGAGGTGCAGAATCATCATTTTCATTTGTTGGATTTGGAGGAGGTATTGGAGTATAATCATCATCTGAGTCGTCATCACTAGAGGGATTTCCACTGTTTAGCACGCTTATAGATTTTGAATCAGGACTATAACCTGTTTTTGTTACATATATTATGTAATCTGTATTTGTTGTAACATCTGGGGAATCGATTGTTATTTGCCCATTTGAGTTATTTAGATTATATATTATGCCATTAAATTCTACTCTTGCTCTTTGTATAATTGACCCTCCTTCTGTTTTAATTGTTACAATAAATTGTTCATTCTCATTTACTGAAGAAGTTGCTTCTATTAAAAGAATAAAATATTTTTCATATTTTTTTATCAAAGGATATGTATCATTGTTTATTCCGCCTGTTATATTATCATATTCATCGTCACCAATACCATCTAGATTTTCATCTAATCCATTGTAATCATCCCAATAATTTCCACCTAATGATGAATTAAACCAATAATTATCGCATGAATCATATGCATTACTATATGAATTGTTTAAAAAATTATTATAATAAATAATGTTGTTATCTGAAGATGATGTAATAGAGGTCCCGTTCTTTGAATTGTTAATGAAATTGTTTTTATAGATCTTATTATTAGAAGAAGAAATTAATAACAAACCATTTCCCGAATTATTGTTTATAATATTACCCGTAATATTATTATTCTGTGAGTTTTGGATATAAATAGCTTCCAAAGTATTATTTTTTATTGTATTATTTATAATTTGTATATTTGAAATCGTTTTTGTTGAATTAAAAATTTTAATACCATTTGAACAATTATTTATAATAAAATTGTTTATTATTACAAAATTATCACTAATTGTAATACCTGTGTTTCTCTGTCCATCTAATATTGGTTTATCATATGAAAAAGAAGTTAAAGTTAAGTTTTTATCAATAATTATATTTTCTTGATATATTCCATTATACACATATACATTACCATCCTCTGATATATTATCGATACCCTGTTGTATATGATTATATTTGTTAATATGCCAATTATCAGTTGACTCATTGTAATCATCATTAATGTACACAGTTGTCAAGTTTTCTGTTTCAAAATAAAATGTTTGGTTAGTCCAATCATATCCATCAGTTATATGTACACTCCACCAGTATCTATTATTAAAACGGTTTGCGTTTAGATATTTATTCCATATAATATTAGATCCAGATTCACAACTAATATTACTTTGTTTTAAAGTCCATCCTCCAGTTGTATTTTCATAAAAATAAACATTAATATTATCCAAATCTTCGTCATAAATTGTTATATTACATATAGGCTGAATAGTCTGGTTATTTGAACTGTTAAAAGGATATTCACCGACTAAGTATGGTTCTGAATTTTGATCAGTTGTTGCATTATCATTTGATTTATTAATACTCCAAGTTCTATCTGTCTGATTCCAAGTCCATGCTTGATAATAATATTTTGTATTTGGAATTAATTGTTTATGGTGGTAACTATTGCCTGTAATATTACAAACAACTATACCTTGTCCAATTAACCAATTAGCCGAACTAGTATTATATTCAATATATGTTTTATTATCCGCTGAATTTATCCAATTTAATAATATACAAGAATGATTAATTTTTGTAGCATTAAAGTTCGATGGTTTATCAGGAATATTTATCATTCTTGTTGTAAATTTATATGTTGAATTACTCCAATATAAACCATCTGTAATATTCACTGACCAAAAATAAGAAGTATTATATGTATTTGCATTTGAATAAGTCCATGTAACCACTGAATTAGGACTTGATGAAGTGTTATATTGTTCAACCCAATTACCAGTTGAATTTTCAAAGAAAAAGATATCTAATTGACTACTATCATTATCAATGGTTGTAATTTCACATAAAGGACTCAAATCAATATTATTTGATAAATTTTGAGGATATTCATTATTTTGAGAAGGTGGTGATAAGGGACATTTAAGTTTTTGAGCTGGATCAGCAAATAAAAGACATCCTTGTATTATTGCTCTCCACATACCAAACGTATCCCAGTTTAGTGTTGAGGCCATTGTATCCCTTGAAAAGGCCATTGCTTTTCCTAATTGCCAGTTATTTATACTAATTGAATTGTTATCTAAATCAAAAAAATAATCCCAGAAACATTTTTGCTGAAATGAACTACTGCTGTTTGTTGATTGATCATTTCCCCAACCAAAACAAGTATTATAAACACAACCAAAAGCTAGTTCTGTATCACTATGAAATAACATTGAATGTAAAACTCCATCATCTGCAGCATCCATATCTCCACAATGGCAACCATAATCATGAATAAAAAAAGGTTTAGTATTATGATAATTTGCTTCCCAGCTTGATTTTGTTACATCACATGATATTGTTGCATCTGCATGAGCTATTGCACTTAATAATGTTACCTGATCATTGTTTATAGCATTTTTTAAGCCATTAATTCCTGCAGAACTACTTCCACCTTGCCAGCCTGAATTTGGAGGTTCTTGTGTCCATTTCTCTGAAAGATTATACATATTATTTGGGTAATTATTATTCCAAGTTTCAAATCCAAATTGAAAACCTATCCAATCAGGATAAGGTCCATTATTATTGGGAACAGGGCCAAGCCATTCTTCTGTTCCCTTAATTGCACTATAATCAACAAAATCATCTCCTTCACAATCCCACCCGGAATCTCCTCCAAAAAATGCCGCATTTTCAATATAATCATTACATGTAGAATCAGCATAATAAAAACTCTTTTTCATCCAATTTGATACATCTTGTGGAGTATCACAGGTTATCCTTCCAATATACATCTCTGCATAAAAATCAAAACCAGAATCTCCTTTTTCCCCCCAATAACTATCTTGATCATCATTAAAAGTGTTATCAAGATGATTCCAATAAATATCAGAATCAACATCTACTTCAGAATAAGGATTTGTTCCAATACCATATGCCATTTCTCTAGCAGGTATTAATTCATCATCCCCGCCAATAAAAATATACTCAGTTCCCCAATCCTGGTATGCATCTTTACAAAATTCTCTAATATGCGCAGGTGTATCATTAAAAAGTGAGTTAGCACTCCAATAATCTGAACAAAGATTAATGTCTTGAATAGTAACTAGATTACAGTTTAAATTATTATCAGTGTAATGTTTATTCATAAGGCTAGTCCAATTATAAGGTTTTGACACACTTGTTTCCCAATGATTAAGACCATTTTCTGTCGTAGTAATTATTACATAATCATAATTTTCAGCTTCATCACATAATCCACCAGTATATGAAAAAGTAGGTTGAGAATTAAAATCATTAATTTTATCTATATCATTGAAAATATCTGGGTTATCAATTAGTTTTTTTACCCAAGTTTTATCATTTTCATTGTTTCTATAAAATTGATTATAAGAAAAATTCTTTTTAAAATTTATATCAATTTTTATTTTTGGATAATACCTTAACTCACCTATAGCTGGAATATATTGAACAGGATTAATTGCAATAGATAATATCTTATAACCTCTACAATTTTGAATTTCATGATTTTCCTCAATATACAATGGAAAAACTTTTTTTGATTTATATGTTGAATTGTTTATTGAAAATTTAACAGGTTTTTTTGAATTAAAAGTTACCGGTGTCTGGTAAGGCACAATGGGTTTCTTTATTAAATTGATATTATCTAAATCAATATCTTCTGCTTTTCCAGTTATTTTTATTGAATCCAATTCTCTACCAGGTGGAATTAATATTTTTTTATAATTAACTGGTAATACAGGATCACCAATTTGTTTTCCTGCTTCTAAGCATCCAGCCATATCTATCTTTGTATAGCTATTATTATTTAGTTTGATTTCATTTAACTTAGGTTCAGAAAAATAAAAGGAATAACTAATTTTATCTAATATAGATGAATCAAGATCTTCTCTCTCAAAGCGTATTGCATTAGGCAAAATAATAATTGCTAATAAAACAAAAATAACTAACAATAGTATTTTTTTTGCATATCTGCATCCCATCCAACCACTATTTATTGTAATATAATATTATATATTTAAGCTTTACAAATATAGTTATATATTCTTTTATAGTATTATTATTTATTTCTTTATACTAATTTTTATCTTGTTGTTATCTATATTCCAATTTTTTATTAGATCTCCTTTAGGATTCTCTACAAATTTAATATGTTCTGCTCTTGTTTCTTCTTTAATATAATCTTTCCAATCCTCTAGCATTTTTTGTTTTTGTTTCTCTACTGAAATCTCTGTTTTAATGTTATCTTCGACATGAAGATCAAGTTCTTTTCTCATTGATTGTATCCTCCTAACAATCTCACGCGAAAAACCTTCAGCTTGAAGATCATAAGTTAAATTTGTATCTAAATAAAGATGAATATCTTCGATGTATGCTTTGGCTATGTTATCTTTTACTTTTTCTATAATTTTAAAATCTTCTAATGATAATGTTACTTCTTTTTTATTTATCATAATTTTTATTTCTTTTTCCTTCTTTAAAGTTTCATATAATTTTTTGCTATCTTTTTTTTCAATCTCTTCAACGATTATTTTAGCTTTATCTTTATATTTTGGACCTAAAGTTGAATGATTAGGTTTAACAATTTTATCTATTAATTTTTCTGAGTTTCTTTCAAAAGAAATTTTTTTAACATTTATTTCTTCTTTCAGTAATTCAAGTAGATCTATTAGTGAATCCTCTGTTTTTTTATCACATACTAATATGGCTTTGTTTAATGGATATCTTACTTTTATTTTAATTTTTGATCTTAAAGCTCTTCCTGCTTCTACAAGTTGTCTTATCTCTTTCATACCTGTTTCTAGATTGTTGTCAATATATTTTTCATTTGTTTTTACATAGTCGCATAAATGAATACTTTGAGGCATATTATTTGTTTTAATATTTTGATATATTTCTTCTGATATGAATGGTATAAATGGTGCTAATATCTTTGATAGGCCCATAAAGATTTCATAAATAGTTGAATAACCTGCTATTTTATCTTTTGTTTTTTCTTCTGTCCAAAATCTTTTTCTTGATCTTCTAAGATACCAATTACTGAAATCTTCTATTACAAATTCTTCAATAATTCTTGCTGCTTTATGGATTCTAAAATATTTTATTTGTTCCTCTACTTCTTTTGTAATGTTATTAAATCTGCTGATTATCCATTTATCTAATTCTGTTCTTGCTGAAATATTATTTTTTTCTTTTTCTGGATCAAAATCGTCTAAAGATGCATATGTTGCAAAAAGATTATACGAATTCCATAAAGTAAGTATGAATTTTCTTAATGTTTCTTTTACTGCTTGTTCATAAAATCTTGTTGACATCCATGGTGCATTTGCTGATACTAAATACCATCTAAGTGAATCTGCTCCTTCGTTGTCTAAGATTATCTCTGGGTCTACATAGTTTCTTTTACTCTTGCTCATTTTTTGATTATTTTCATCTAAAACAAGACCCAAGGTTAAAACGTTTTTATAGGGCCTATTATCAAAAAGAAAAGTCGATATTGCTAGGAGCGAATAAAACCATCCTCTTGTTTGATCTAATGCTTCGCTTATGAAATCTACAGGATAATTATTTTCAAATTCTTTTTTATTTTCAAATGGATAATGCCATTGAGCAAAAAATGCAGATCCAGAGTCATACCAGCAATCTATTACTTCTTTTTCCCTTTTCATTTCAGAGCTACATTTAGGACATTTGAATATTAAATTATCAACAAAAGGTTTATGCAAATCATATTCTTTTGGAAAATTTTGACTTAATTTTTTTAGTTCATCAACACTTCCAATACATATTTGATGTTTACATTTTTTATTTATACAAGTCCATATTGGTAATGGAGTACCCCAATATCTTTCTCTTGATAAAGCCCAGTCTTTTACATCTCTGATGAAATCACCAAATCTCCCCTGTTGAAGGTGTTCGGGGAACCAGTTAATATTATTATTGTTTTTTATTAAAGAATCTTGAACTTTAGTCATAGCAATAAACCAAGATTCCATAGCGTAATATAATAGAGGTGAGTCACATCTCCAACAAAATGGGTAATCATGCTCATAGGTTTGAACTCCCTCCATCAAACCTCTCTTTTCAAGATGTTTAATAATACTTTGATCTGCATCTTTTACATATTGTCCTTTCCATAGCTTCACTTCATCTTTGAATGTTCCATCCATTTTAACTAGTTGAATTACAGGGAGGTCATATTTCAATCCTATATTATAATCGTCTTCACCAAAAGCTGGGGCTATATGTACTATGCCTGTTCCATCATCCATTGTTACAAAATCAGCTAAGATGATATACCATGCTTTTTTATCAGGTTTTGCATAATCAAATAAAGGCTCATATTCTGTTTTCTCAAGATCTTTACCAGAGAATCCGTCTAATATCTGATATTCTTCGCCTTTAAGAAGTTTAGCGGCTCTTTCTTCAGCTAAAATAATTTTTTGCCCTTTATATAAAATTTTTATGTATGTTTCATCAGGGTGAACAGCTAATGCAACATTAGACAGAAGAGTCCAAGGAGTAGTTGTCCAAGCTAAAAAATATGAATCATCATTTTTTAATTTAAATTTTACAAATATAGATGGGTCTTTTACTGTTTTATATCCTTGTGCTATTTCATGTGCTGAAAGAGCTGTACCACATCTGGTACAATAAGGTACAACTTTATGTCCTTTAAAAAGAAGTTTTTTATCCCAAGCTTGTTTTAAAGACCACCAAACAGATTCTATATAATCATTTTTTAAAGTTATATAGGGTTTGTCCATATCTACCCAGAAACCAATTCTTTTAGTTAATTCAACCCATGCTTTTTCATATTTAAAAACACTGTTTTTACATTCCTCATTAAATTTTTTTATACCATATTTTTCAACATCTTGTTTATCTTTTAATTTTAATTTTTTTTCAACTTCAATTTCTACAGGTAATCCATGTGTATCCCATCCTGCTTTTCTTAAAATATAATGACCATTCATAGTTTGATATCTTAAAATTAAATCTTTTACAACTCTAGTTAGTACATGTCCAGGATGCGGCATTCCATTTGCGGTGGGAGGTCCCTCAAGAAAAACATAAGGTTTACAGTTTTTTCTTTGGTTAATAGTTTTTTGAAATATATTTTCTTTTTCCCAGAAATCAAGGATTTTTTTTTCGATTTTTTTTGGATTGTATTTTGGTGATGCT
>Ga0272442_10003275_pt1 | contig 22827 bp, 21 predicted proteins | sample SSMForm2O_FD_200262 | JGI IMG/M metagenome (GOLD analysis project Ga0272442, IMG submission 200262) | Marine sediment archaeal communities from Little Sippewissett salt marsh, Falmouth, MA, United States - SSM-Form-2O | ecosystem: Environmental > Aquatic > Marine > Wetlands > Sediment ...
GAACTCTTGGACCTCATTGACCTCGTCATCAGTCATGTGCCTGAATCTTGCCTGTGGCTTCAGGTATTCTGTGACTGGCTTGAGCTCCTTTGGTTTATAGTTCAACTTAAACGTCTCACCATACTCGATCTCCATCAGAGGCCAGACTCCAGTCTGAACCCCTGCTCTAGCGATCTCAATGGTCTTTGCTGGATCAAATCTCCATCCAACGGGACAAGGTGCCTGAATGATCAGCATCTTGAAGCCCTCGATCTCCTTGGCGTAATTCACCTTGGCGATCAAGTCCTCTGGGTAGCCGACGCTTGCAGTTGCTACGTATGGTACGTAGTGGGCTGCGAAGATGAACGGGATGTTCTTCTTCTGAGTGTCCTTACCTCTGCTCTTTGGACCGATTGGTGTTGTGCTGGTCCTAGAGTACTTGGGTGTGGCTCCACTCCTCTGGTTCCCCGTGTTCATGTAAGCCTCGTTGTCCTTGGTGATGACAAATACGTTCTCGTTTCTCTCGGCTGCGCCGCTGAGTCCCTGGAAGCCAATGTCATAGGTACCACCGTCTCCGAAGAATGCGACTGCCTTGACATCGGTCCTGCCTAGAGCCTTTAGTGCCCTGCTGGTTCCGGTGAGCATTGCGCCGCCGCCCTCGAATACTGAGCCTGCCCTAGGGGTCTTGGTTACACTGTCCGGACAGCATGGAATACCGTGCCTGATTACGTTTGGTCCAAGCGCCTTGAATGCGAGCCTTGCAGCTAGTGCCGCTCCACAACCCTGGCATGCGCTGCCTGGGGTGATGGTCATCTCGCTCATCGGGATTTGTGGCCTTGTGATTCTTTCACTCATTGTTATTTTCTCCTTTTTGCTCCTCTTAAACCCATGTTATCTGGTCTTCTTTACCGCCCTTGACGTAGTTCAGGATCTTGTCTCCGATCATCTCGAAGTCATGTGTCCTTACCTCTTTTCCGCCAAGTCCTGCGTGGAACTGTAGTAGCTTGGGTCTTTCCTCCATGTCGTAAAGCGCATCTCGTATCTTGCCGAATGCTGGACCGCCCTTACCTGGACAGATGCTCCTGTCGACTATCGCGAAGCCGTCTAGCTTTTTGGCCCACTCTTGGAAGTCAGTGTATGGGAAGGGTATGAAACTCCTTAGCTTGATTAAGCCGACTTTCTTACCTTCATTCTGCATCTTCTCGACCGCTGCCTTTGCGGTACCAGCGATGGTACCCATGGCTACGATCGCGCAATCTGCGTCTTCCATCATGTAGGTCTCGATCATTCCGTTACCATAGCGGCGACCGAATGTCTTTTCGAAGCTATCCATTGTCTCCTTGAGTACGTCCTCGATCTTGAGGATTGCCTCATGGTGGATCTTCCAAGGCATCTGTGGGTCTCCTCCACCCCATCCTCGTGAGAATGTGCTGGGATCAACCTCATCAGGTAGAATGCTTGGCATTGGCTTGTTTGGAGGTAGCCACTCATCGACCAGTGCTTGGTCTGGGATCTCTACTGGCTCTGCAGTGTAGCTGAGGACATATCCGTCGTAACCGACTGCTATTGGGATCCTAATCCGTGGGTCCTCTGCGACCTTGTATGCCATTAAGAGGCTGTCTAGGACTTCTTGCGCGTGCTCGACGTACTGGTGACCCCATCCTGTCCATTGCTGGCTCATGAGGTCGCTGTGGTCGGTCTGCATGCCCTTGTAACCCCTGTGAACAACTGCCATAACAACTGGGAGCCTTCCGCTTCCAGTTCCCTGCATCGGGTGATGCATGTAGAGTAGTCCAGGTCCGCTTGTACAGGTGAAGGTTCTTGCACCTACACGGCTTGCTGCCTGGACGACTACTTGGCTGCTGAGTTCGCCTTCTACGTTTACGAAGTCGAAGTCCCAGTCACCAGCTGCATACATCTCGCTCAGGTATTGGGTGATTGTTGTCTGTGGTGTGATTGGGAATGCGCTTGCTACCTGTACCTTCGCCAACTTGACGGCGGTTGCGGCAGCCTTGTTTCCTACCATTACTTCATATGACATTTTTATGCCTCCACTCTCACCATCTCGATTGCGTTGACTGGGCACTCGTTTGCACAGACACCGCAGCCCTTACAGGCATTGTATCTGATTGATGGCTTGTTTGTCTCCTCGTTCCACTCGATAGCGGTCTCGGGACAGAATATCCAGCAGTTCTTGCATCCGATACACTTGTCTTCATCAACCTCAGGTGTGAATACTCGCCAGCTTGATACGTCCTTAAGTACACCATAGCCTCCGACGTGGATGTCTACTTTCTGCTCTGGTGCATCCTTGACTGTGGCCTGAACTGGTCCCTTAACCTCTTCATAGCTTCTTTTTACAGCCGCGATATTCATCTCACCTAGTCTTCCTGGGAAGGTCTTCTTCAGAGCCTTCTCAATTGACTCAACCTTTACTAAGCCAGTTATTTTTGCGAACGCGCCTAGAATAGCAGTGTTCGTGATTGGCCTACCTAGCGTCTCAAGGGCAATAGTTGTAGCGTCAACGGTGGCGACTTTGAAGTCTCCGCCTAGCTTCACTTCCTCGGGTTTGTCCTTTGTGTTTAGTAGTACCAGTCCGCCGGCTTTGAGGTTGTCAACAACGGCTTGCTGTTTTGCGATAAGTGGGTCGAGAACTACGCTGATGTCTGGGTTGTGGACTAGCTCCCTTTCCCTGACGCGCTGGTTATCGATTCTGACGAAGGCAGTAAGTGGCGCACCACGACGCTCGGTACCGTACATGGGTATAGCCTGGGAATACTGTCCTTCCTCGTAAGCGGCAATGGCGATAAGCCTTGAAGCAGTTACTGCTCCTTGGCCGCCCCTGCCGTGAAATCTTATTTCGATCAAAGTTTTCCCTCTTGTGAATCGTTACACTACTCACTTACGGTTATTAAGAATAACGATTTCACAGAAAACGATCACTACAAGCATTTAAAGCATTCTAAGAGGTTGAAGCATCGTATTTACTATAATATTGTCTCTTACAAGTAGGACAATGGAGCGTTTTGTATAAGGCTTAAATCGTACTGTGCAGTAAAGCACTGGAATTAGCTATGATGGCTGAGAGGGAACTGGGTTTCCGCAAGATGCTGGAGAAGAGCATCGTTGAGAACATCAAGATAGAACATCAAGTGGTTCTCAAGGGACAATACCAGAAAGCATACGACTTACTAAGAGATAGCCTAGACACAGGAATCACACCATGCCTCGTTGGACCCCCCGGAGTAGGTAAAAGCTTGCTCGCACGTAAGGTCGCTGAGGATACTGGAAGAAGCTTCCACGAAGTATTCTTCGACGAGAACGTTACACCAAGCAGATTAATTGGCAGCTTTGATCCCGCCCTAGTAGTTAGAAACGGGCGTAACATCAGCAGCTTTGAACCCGGGCCACTTATCAGAGCGATGGTTGAAGGAGGATTATTTGTTGCCCAGGAACTCAACAGGGCTACAGAGTTCTGTCAGAACAGCCTAATTGCACCTCTAGAAGAGCGCCACTATCACCTGTTCCCAATTGGAATGGTAAAGTCTCATGAGGACTTTGCTTTTGTTGCGACTCAGAACCCCATCGAGACCGCTGGAACTTATAGACTCAGCAAGGTCTTGGTGGACAGGATGGGGAGCTGGATAAGACTCACTTATCCGACAAAGGAGACCGAGATGGAGATCATCAGGGAAAACACGCCAGCATTCAGTCTACCAGAAAGCGCATTAGACAAAATATATGATATCGTTAACGAGACCCGTAACACGCCTAGCCTAGAGATACCGGCATCACCAAGGTCAGGGATATTCCTTACCAAATTGGTTAACAAGTATATTGAGCGTTTCGGAGAGGAAGACGCTGCGATTAGGTTCTTTGCCCCAGCGGTGCTGAGCAAGGAGATGCGTGTCAAGGAAGAGGGTAAAACCGTTAACATGATTGTTGAGGAGATTGTCGAGCAGAGGCTGGCGTAGGTGTCGGAAAACGTCTATATGACTTACCCGTTCCGATACGCCCATTGGTTTATTCCTGAATTTATACAGCGGATGAGAAGAAGCCCTGAATGTGAGGATAAACCAAGCCCACGGCAGGGAATTAACATGGGTAAACTGTTGCTTCCACCATATCTAAGAAAGGGGCATCTTTCGTTTAATGATTTGATTAATGCCGCCATTATCACTAGTCACGTTGATAGCCAACAGGCAGCAGAGAAGATTGCGGTAGAGATACTTGTAAACGTTGATCCAGATGAGCCGTTGCCGGAGTTGGATCTCCGGGGAGATGATTTTCTCAGTCTACTAAAGAAGAAGGCAGAGGAACAAATAACGGTCTCGCCTTATGGTAAAGGTCTTGAGAATGAGCTTGGTATGGCTGCACAGGAAGACGGGGCTTTTGAGTTCAAGAATTATATTAACAAACCAGATGTCGGTGTAGGCCCCGGGGAAGACGAAATCATAAAGACGGGGATCAGGTATCTAAAAGGAATCAAGAAAGAGGAAGCCAGAGAGGCCCTCCAAGAACTATTGAAGGATAAGCTTCTCAAGCTTGGACGAGAATTCGAGAGAAAAGAGGATTGGAATAAAAGCAGGAACCTCATGCCCTATCAGCCTGGAGAGGATACTGATCTTATTGATGAGGAAAAGAGCCTTGAGAATATTCTAGATCTGGGTAGATCAATTGAGGATATTCGTTGGGATGATTTTTTGATGAGGCAGCGTAAGAAGCAGAAGCGTCACATTGTATTCATATTGGATATCAGCAATACCATGTTTTATGATCTTGAGGGTTTAAACAGTATAACGTATAGCATTATGAGTATCGTGCCGCTGCTTTGGGCACTACGAAGAGAAAAATACGCGTTAACTCTCTATGAGTCCAATAGTCACATAGTTAAGGACTTTTACGAGGAAATCGATGTCATGCCAGTGCTAGATGACCTCATCAACATGATGTTCTGTACCACCACTGAGATGGAGAAAAGGTACTGCAATGGACTTACTTCCATGACTTGGGGAGGAACGGTTCCAGGCAAGAGTCTTCAATGGGCTTTCGATGAGATAACAGACATCAATGACCGCAGCGACCGGATGGTATTCATATTTAGCGACTTCGTGCTGACACAGCCAGGTGAGGAAACATCCGAGAAGACCGAGAACTATACAATACTGGAGAGGATGCTAGACCAAGGTGTAAGGGTCTGTGCCTGCGTCTCTCCTCTGGCCCATAAATCAATATTCAAGCCTTACACTAAGCGTTCCATAGAAGATATGGAAAAGCTTGGGATCTTCATGTCTGACACTTATAGACCAAGCACCTTCTTGGACCAAGCAAACGAGTTTATCTCTGAGACTTAGGGTACAGTAAACGGTTCTCGTTTTTTGAGAGTATCTTTTTCCTCCAGCCGCCGTGTTTTTAGGATGTTACTCTATTATTATATAATTAACTAGTTTCATTATTCTATATTATAGAGAATTGCTCTCACGTTGCAGTGTTAAGTCAAGGGATTTTCTCACAGATTGATGATAAATTGATGTCAATTTTTCTCTGAAAACATCCTTTTTTCGTGTAATACTCTATGGAAACGCGGCTTCTCTTGTAGTTGATGCTCAACCAATCATGGTTTCGTTGAAGTAACTAGCTATGATCAGAAAATTTCAAGGCATCTCAGGGCTAAATTTTCTCTTTACTAGAAGTATATTTGTGAGTTATTCTCATCTATCAACTATAATCTAAAAGTTGGATGTTATTCTCATCATACAAATCAATCCACCAAACTGGGTTAATCTTCTGCCCATCGAAGACCCGGCGTCTACGATCAGGGATTTTATTCTTTTATTCTGTGCGATCTGGAGGAGTCTCTGGGTTCGCCGCCTGTGGCTTCTCTGGAACTCGTTTGTTAATAATACGTATTCCGGGTTGGATTCCTCGTCCTCAAGTGCTTCCTCTATTTCATTGAGGGTGAATAGAAGCGTATCAATACCCCTAGGTGTGCTCAACCGCTTCTCTAGCACTCTCATAACCCGGTTTACATCCTCTTTGGAGGCCTCTCTAATGGTTCTTTGGAGGCTGGACTCCTCTATGAGCTCTAGCACGGCGTCAAGGTCGTTTGCGGAGCCTTTTACGTATTCTAGGGTGACTTGGTTGAGTTCGTATCCTCCTATAAGCCATCTTTGGTGTTTATCGATGTGAGAATAGAATGCCTCATAGTTTTTTTCGTTTGGTGATGCTATGATGATGGTTTTTACTCCTTGTTTAATGCTGGGTCTTAGCTGGTTGATGACTGATTCGTAAAAGTTGTATTGGGTGCTCTCTACCTTGATAATTATATCTGGTTTGATGGATTGACTGTAGATGTTCCATAACGTTGCCCTCTTCTTATCTAACCCAATGAGGACCGCGATATGATGACCCCTTACTATTCTTCGCCTAGGCACACAACTGTGAATACGGTATCCGGTTTAAGCCTTGGGCTCACGGGTCATCAGGTAACCAAATGGCAGTATCATCAAAGAGACTCCAACAAGCAACGAGTAGAGTAGAAAAGCAGAGTAATAATCGGCTATTGCCCCACCAAGCAATGGTCCAAAACACATACCCACCCCATAGATTCCCTCATGGACGCCCATGGCGGTTCCCCTTAATCGTTCAGGGGTTCTTTTACTGATAAAATCAAGGACCACGGGAGTCATTATCCCTGATCCAATCCCATAGAAGGCTAATGGGACCCCAAATCCGAGAAGGGTCTCACCGGTTCTAACTAGGTACATGGATGCTGCTAGCAGGGCTGCTGCTACGAGTAGGCTTTTCCATGTTCCCCATTTGACTAGGCGTTCGACGTTGAAGAATACGGTTCCCCTTATCCCGTTGGTTATTGTGAGGAGGAGCCCAATGAGGGATGCTGTTAATCCCACCACCTTCATATGACCCGGTATTATCGCCATATAGATTCCCAGAACTAGTGTAAATGGGATCAATGTAAGATAACTTAGAGCCAGTGGGCGCAGCTCTCCTAGGCTTGTTTTTTCTTGGCTTATTATTCGTCTTAGCTTGATTTTTCCCCTTATCTTGAGTAATATCAATATGAGGCTGATTGCGATAACTCCCGCTGAAGCCAAGAAGAATGCATTGTACCCATACTGGTTTGATATGAGTCCTCCCGCGTAGGGTCCTACTGTGAAACCCAGTATCCAGGCGAGATTGTATCTCCCGAGGCTTCTCGTTAATTCTTTTGGGGGGCTTATCTCTGCTGTGAGTGTGCTTGCCGAGACCCAGAAGCTGGCTGCAGCGGCTCCGAGCAAGCCTCTTACTAGTATTATCTGGGGTATGGTCTTGACCAGAGAGAATAATATCATTACAATTCCACCGAACCCTGTGAACCAAGTGTAGAGCCTTATCTTCTCATATCGATCCAGTGTGTACCCGCATGCTAGGGTTATTATGGTGTATATTATGTTGCCTACTGCGCCTATCAACCCAAGCTCAGTATATGTTGCCCCCAGGGTCTCGGCGTAGACCGGTAACAGGAAGGTGCATGTGCCTAGTCCCGTGGCTGTGAAGAATATTGTGGCGTATAGTACGCGTAGTATGTTTAGCCTCTGGGGGTCTTCCATAACAATTGGATACACGTCATAGGGTTTTGAAGCTATCTAGATATTGGCTAGGTGTTTGATGTTGTCGTAGAATATGTTGGCTATATCCTCGTCTTTGATTACCCCTTCTGCTTTGAGTTCCTTGCATGCGTTTACCTGTGCCTCAAGTACATTTATTCTCCAGCCCCTTGGGAAGAAGGTGCTATCTGTGCCAAAGAGTACCTTTTGGCTTCCTCCTGCCTGTATGGCTTTTCTGAATATCATTTTGAGATCCAGATCGTAGGGCAGGTATCGCATCCAGCTGTTGCTGCCGCTGCTATCCATGTAGACGTTATCGGTCTGGTATTGCATCAGGAGTACTTCTCTGAACCAGCCTGCTCCGAAGTGGGCTATTATGAAGTTTAGCGCTGGGTAGTCTCGGCTGGGGACCTGTATGTCGATGGGGTTGCCGTTTCTGAGGTCTGCTTGCCCGCCGATTGTTATCCCAAAGTGTAGGAATACTAGCATGTTGTTGCGTTTACATGCATCATATACTGGGTAACATGGTTCATCGTAGACTTTGAGGTCTCGCCAGCTGCTGGGGTAGAGCTTGATGCCCTTGAATCCGTCTCTTGCTGCTTTTTCTACTTTCTCGGCTGCGTCCGTGTCCAGTGGGTTGATGTTTGCGTAACCGATGAACCTACCTGGGAAACGTTTCATTGTCTCCTTGAACTCGTTATATGCCTCGGGTCCAACCATGACCCCCATAGTCTTGATGCCATACTTGTCCAGTTCGTCTACCCATTTCTGGGCGGTGTCCCAGTTCTCGTCTGGTAGTTCTATGCTGGTCATGTCTGTGCGTGATTTGGTGCGGTTGGCAAAGCTTTCCATGGTTCTGCCTCTTTTGAGCCAGTTTTGCATGGTGTTGACGTTGAAGTAGTGGGCGTGGGCGTCGATTACCGGTATCCCTAGTTTGCTCATCAAGTTGTTCCTTTGATGATTCAGCAGGGCGGATTATATTTGATATGCTTATTTTGAAAACTTTATCCCCGACGCATTTGTCATGAAGCTACTCCTCAAACCAGTCGACCTCACCGGTATCAGAGTATAACCCAACCTGCCAGCACCCAAGTTCACCATCCCTGTAACAGTAGCTGTAGATACCATAGTTCGCTGTGTACCTGTCATCCGCCTCATTAAGCCTGCATAGACCCGTGATTCCTATATGGTCCTCAGCTACCTCTGCTATCTTCGGCTTCAACACTTGGGGATCGATGGAGCCAGCCTCGATGACTGCTTTCCCCAGAATCATGGCAACGTCATAACTATTAGCCCTATAGTAAGTGAATGGATTGTCGGGGGTGCTTCCATATCTTTCCACGACGCTACGATAAGCCTCAGAGTACGGCACAGCAGGGGTTAACGTGTAGAGCTTCAGGTGCTCCACCTCAACCGGGGCTTCATCGATGAGTTGCTGGGAGTCATAGTTGCCATCTGAGCCGTACCAGGTTAGGTTGTAAAGGGTAGGGTAATCCTTTGCCTGCTGGAGTATGGTCACGTCCTCACTGAAGCTTACGAGTTCCACAGCCACCTTGCCGTATCCATAACTTGAGACCGCTTCGAGGGCTGCTGCCTCTGCTTCCTCAAGGTAATCCGAGAACTCTGCGCATTCCCCTGGGTAAATGATTCTAGTATGAACGACGCCTCCAAGTAATGCGTATGCTTCTTCAAGGGAGTCATGTATAGCGTCTGCCCATGAGTCCCTTCTATGGATTAGAACAACTGCCTCAACCCCCTTGTCGTGAAGTATTTTGGCGATTATCGGCGCCTGATCGATGGCGGTTGGTGCGAGTCTAAACAGATTGTCGTCTTGTATCGCGGCTAAGGGCGATTCGCTGCTTGGGCTAAAAAGAATAATGCCGTTATCGTTACAGTATGATAGTGCGACGCAAGCTTGGCTGCTCCACATGCCACCGATTATCAGGTTTATTCCCTTGGAGTGTAGATACTGGACTTCTTCAAGATGCATAGCGGCTTGCCCGTGGGCGTCACGAACCTCAAAGTCGAAGAATATGTCGCTGCCCATTCTCCAAGACAGGTAGTTGAGATCAGGCTCAATTATTTGCTCAACGTAGGGAACATAGTCCTCAAAGTCCTTGGATGTGGCGGATATGACTCCTATGGTTACTAGCCCCGTCTCAAAGGACTCTGCCGCTTTACCGGAGGCAAAATCATGGAGGTCTTGAAGGACGCCGTGTCTGGATTCAACGAACCCAACTAGAATATCCAATCTCTCGGAGAGCGCATCAATACGTTCATTTAGGGCAGCGATCTCCTCTGTGCAGTTATTTTGTTCACTGATTCGTGTGGAGGTGTTATGGGCTATGTACGCTGATGAAGCAAGGTTAACGAGGACTAGTACAATGATCAGTAACGTATTGGATGGCTTGATGTTCATATTTCAAGCTTAAACTCTCTAGATTTAATGTTGTTTGAAAAGAAAAATTTACATGCCAAACAATTAGCCACCCCCTCTGTTGATGTGCTTGTTTTGAAACCTTTATCCCTAACCTCTGTGTATGTGTCAAGATGTCCACTGAGGAAAAACGCCGGGAATTCCTAGCTCAGCTATCAGAGATCGAGCACGAGATATTAACCTCCACAGGAGGCTTGGACCTCGAGACCGCGGACCAGATGAGGGAGAACGTCATCGGTATAACCCGTATCCCGATTGGTTTAGCGGAAAACTTTGTCATCAATGGTAAACCCATCCTTGTACCGATTGCCACAGAGGAACGGAGCGTCATAACTCAGGCTTCAGCTGGTGCAAGGCTTGTAGAGAATTTCACAGCGTCTACCACAGGCAACATAATGATCGGTCAGATACAGGTGCTTGATGTGCCTGATATGGCTGCTGCCATGAAAGCGGTTTTGGATGAGAAGGAGGCTTTGCTTGTGGACGCTAATACTATTTCACGTAGCCGTAAGGCGGTTGATCTCAGGGTTAAGGCGCTGGATTCTGCTGTTGGTCCTATGTTGATTGTACAGATTTATGCTGATGTCCGGGATAGCATGGGGGCGAATCTCGTTGATTCCATGTGTGAGCTGGTGGCTCCCACTGTTGCGAGGCTTACTGGTGGACGGGTAAACATGAGGATACTCTCTAATCTTGCTACTGAGCGGATTGTGAGGGTCTCGGCTACTGTTTCCAAGGATGTTATCGGTGAGGCTGTTGTTGATGAGATCATTGCGGCTGATGCTTTTGCTTGGGCGGACCCGTATCGGGCTTCTACCAGCAATAAGGGTGTAATGAATGGGATCATCGGGTTATTACTGGCAACCAGCAATGATATCAGGGCTGTTGAGGCTGGAGCCCACAGCTACGCAGCCATAACCGGTGCATACAAGCCGTTAACTAAGTGGGTAAAAACCGAGAACGGAGACCTTCATGGCACATTGGAGATGCCTATGAGTGTGGGAACCGTGGGTGGTGTAGTTAGGACTCACACGTTGGCTAGGATCGTATTAAAACTGCTTGGCGTGGAGACTGCTGCCGAATTATCCATTATTGCTGGTAGCGTTGGCTTGGCGTCTAACCTTGGAGCCCTTTACATTATGGTTACGGAGGGCATCAAAAGTATACAAGCTTAGCAAAATATGTTAAATTCGATTATCATTATGGTTAATTATGCGGCTTCTCCAGCGGATACGAGATAATTTCTTTCTATTTGGCTTGTGTTGTCTCGTCTGGTATCTGGTGAGAACTGGGTCCAAGCCCAGTCGCGCAGTTTATCCATGTCAGCAGGCTGCGGCTTTTAACGCGAATCTATGGGTGGCTACTTATCTTACTCCTTTTTTGGGGTTCGTTGAGTATGATCGTGTTCGTATGCAGTACAAGACCGTGGTTGTGGTGATTTTGATCGGTCTTGGGACATATGGGTATATGAGACTCAATGACACAGGTAATGGTATGACTCCAGTAAACCTCCAACTTGAATCAGTAACAGCCACAATGCCAGACCCATCAATCATCTACACAGTAACAGGCACCAACGGTAACGATGACGGCTTAGAACGACTTATCACGTTAATGGATAAGAATGGTCAACCCTTCTACCTCTCAACAAGCGAAGAAGAGACCAAAGGACCCACTGGCTTCATCGGTAACAATGATGTGGTGCTCATCAAGGTCAATAGCCAGTGGGATGAAAGGGGAGGAACCAACACCGATCTGGTCAAGTCAATTATCCAAGCTATTGTTGGGCATCCTGATGGGTGGAAGGGCGAGGTTGTTGTGGCGGATAATGGGCAGGCTCAGTATGGTGGCGCTGGAAGCGGAGGCAGTCTCGACTGGATGAAGAATAATGCTGAGGACCAGACTCAGAGCATGCAGGATGTTGCTGATATGTATGCCGAGTATAATGTCTCGACTTATCTTTGGGATACTATTACTTCTAATCCGGTTCAGGAGTTTGCTGAGGGTGATGATGAAGATGGGTTTGTTGTGGAGACCAATATCATTGTGCACACAGGGACCGTAGTCTCTTATCCCAAGTTCACCACGCCTCTGGGGACCCAGATCAGCTTCAAGTATGGTGTCTATAAGCCTGAGATCGAGGACTATGACTTGGATAGGCTCAAGGTCATCAATGTTCCCGTGTTTAAGACCCATATGATCTATGGGGTCACTGGCGCAATCAAGCATTACATGGGGGTTCCCAGCGACAAGTTATCTGCTGGTCTCGGATACAGGATTCACAGCGCTGTTGGACGCGGTGCTATGGGGACCTTGATGGCTCAAACCCGTGTACCTGTCCTGAATATTGTGGACGCCATCTATGTGAACGCCAAGCCCAAGGATGGACCAAGCACATCATACATGGATGCAACACAAACAAACATCATCGCTGCGAGCACAGATCCTATTGCAATCGATTACTGGGCTTCCAAGAACATTCTCTGTTGTATCTGCGAGCAGAACCGAGACCATACAGCTACGATGAACCCCGATAATACGAGTGATGGAGAGTTCGGGGATTGGCTGAGGCTATCAATGGATGAACTCAACGCGGCTGGATATGGCTTCACAATTGATCCTGAAAAGATCACGGTCTATATTGATTGATCTCGTCTTAGGCTCATTACCGCGAATGCTCCAACCATTACAATCATAGAGAATAATTCACGATACTCTCCAACCCAGACCCCGATTGTAGCCTGCCCCAACGTCACAAGAAGTATCTCGAGAAACCCTACTACCAAGCCAGCTAGGAATCCTAGTTTAGGTGAGCGCATACCAGCGACTGCAGCTGACGCAATAACAGGTACAAACGTGAAGTTCGATGTACGACCCGGATATCCTTTAAAAAGGTAAGGCATGATGGCTCCAGCTAGTCCGCTTATGCTCCCGGAGATAAACCATGATGTTTGTACAATTTTTTCTGTGTTGATTCCTTGTATCATTAATAGGGGCGGGTTCTCGGAGAAGGCTGTAAATCTGTTGTATATTTCCTGTTTTTTGATGAATTGAAACCCAATGACTGCTAACCCTATGATTACTATACTGATCCATGTGCTCTCTGTTACTCCGAGATAATTATTTCTTGGATAATGAAAATGCAGTTCTTCAATGCTCATAGAGGCTGGTCCACACCACCAATTTGTCTTGATTTTGGTTCTGAGATAATGTAAAGTAATAAACAAGATGTTTGTTCCCGCGTATAACAGCCCTAATCCGGCTAGAGACGCCAATTCTGGTTTTTGTATTCGCTTGAAGATTATTCTATATGTTGCTAGACTGTAGAATCCAGTTATTAGTATCACCGCGGGTATAGATGCGAGTACCGGTAAAGCCGTATTTTGACTGAATATGAATGCGGTTAGCATTCCTACTCCAAGATTTAGTGTGTGTCCTAGGTTTGGGAATTTACTGGTTGTGTGAGTTAAGATGAAGCCTGAGCTTGACAATGCTAGTACTACGCCGTATAGTAGCGCCGCGTCGTAGATTGCAGCCATACCCGCCACGTAAACCATCCGTGGTTGACGTATTAATGTTTTACCAGAAACTAACCGTCCAAACCCATAAACCAACAGCCACCAAGAATAAACCATGACCCCAGCAACCATGATAATCTTCACTGGACTCTTCATATTCTGGGGCATCAGTCTACAAAACGTACTCAAAAACAAGGACAACCTCGGCGGAAACCGAACCCAGAGCCCCATGAGCACAGGCTTCATACTCGCCGCATCAGGCACAATATACCTCTTCGCCGAGACCCTAGCCCTAATCGCCCTAGACCTTACAGGCAACCTCCCGCTGAGTCTCGGAGTCACTCAAGGATTGGGACTAGTATTCTTCTTTTCTGGCTGTGTTCTTCACGCTTGGAGCGTTAAAGTAAGGGGGAAAAACGCTGTCTCTTGGGCTATGCCTAATGAGCAACGGCTCATCATTGATCCACCGTATTCTCATGTGCGGCACCCTTCTTATCTGGGGTATATGTTGATGATAATGGGAATCACGTTTGTCTGGCAAAGATGGTTCACGTTACCCCCTTGGGCAGCAATACCGGGATACTACCTAGTCTCCAAACTAGAGGAAGAGCTATTGATACAGAGGTTCGGAGACGAATACAGGCGATACATGGAACGTGTAGGCGCTTTCATTCCAAGGCTCTGAGGGCTTCTGGAAATTCATCCAAGCCACCTATGATAGCATCAGGTACATACCCGGGCTTCTGCACCTGCTCACGGGTCTTCACCCAGATGGTCCGCATGCCTGCATCAATTGCCCCTACGATATCGCTTTTGAAGCTATCCCCCACATGCACCGTGTTCTCGGGAGCCACATCCAGCACCTCTAGGCACGCCGTGAATAACCCGGGATTGGGCTTCACAAGCTTGACCTCGTCGCTGAACGTTAATACATCAAAATAATCCAAGACCCCATGATCCTTGAGTATTTCCCGAACTAGTCTCCCCGGGCTAACCCCTGTGACGCTTATCAAACCAATCTTGTATCTACCATTAACGTAGTCCAACGCCTCAAAGACCCTATCCTTGAGCCGGGGAGGATCACAGAGAAACGCGTCCTCATATGCTCTCACAACCTCGTCTCTGGTCTCGGGAGAAGAAAAACCAACAGTCTCCAGCACCTTATCTACTATCTCATAGGTCTCTACATGCCTGTAGCCTTCCGCTGGGATGACCCGGCTGCTGTACCTGAAGCCACTCATGTAGGCTTCTTGGAGTTCCTCCTCGTTGAGTGTTATCCCATTTGATCTTAGTATTTTGTCTAGTGCTGGGAGTCTGAACTCTCCATAATTCCTGTTATGCACAAGGGTGTTCCAGAGATCGAAGGTGACGGCTTCTATAGTCATCTCTCTATCAGCCACCTCATGACATTTAATCTAAACGAAGGTTTCGGGATGTTATCCAGTTAAAAATTCAATAGATGAACGACTCGTTTCTAACTTTTCTTTTGATTGTTTTATATGGATACTGGGTATTGTTTGATTATGGTTTCAGATAAGCCCATATTTACTCTTGTTCGTGGTGGAGATGTCTATACCCCCGATCATATCGGAGTCAAGGATATACTCGTTGTTGGGAAACAGATAGTGTCGATAGATAACGAGATTGAACTACCTGATGGTCTCGGGGTATCAGTTATTGATGCCTCTGGAAAACAAGTATTTCCCGGTCTCATTGATCCCCATGTACATGTTCTCGGAGGCGGTGGGGAAGGTGGTCCAGCCACTCGAACTCCTGAGATTAAATTATCAGATATTACCTCGGCTGGGATAACAACTGTTGTAGGCGTACTTGGCACTGATAATGTCAGCAGGTCTGTTGATGCATTATACGCGAAGACTCGTGGATTATGTCTAGAGGGAATAACTGCTTACATGTTCACCGGCTCTTTTCATTATCCTGCCTCTACTATTACTGGTAGCATCAAGAAGGATGTAGCTTTCCTAAGAGACGTTGTAGGCGCTAAGACAGCAATATCCGATCACAGGGACTCACATATAACTCTGGACGAGTTTGCCCGCTTTAGCTCAGAGACACGTTTCGGTGGTATGCTGGGTAGCAAGAAGGGAATAGTGCATGTTCATATGGGGGATGGTGAACAAGGACTAAAACCAATCTATGATCTGCTTGAGCGTGGTAATATTCCCATTAACCAGTTCTATCCTACACATGTCTCAAGGAACCCAATGTTGCTGGAGCAGGGAATCGAGTTTGTGAAACAAGGGGGCGCCATCGATCTTAACCCTGAATCAAGCGTAGAAACAACCTTAGAGGTGGTCTCAAAACTAATTGAGGGCGGCGTGGATCTCAGCCGAGTTACTTTTAGCAGTGATGGTAATGGGTCTCACTGTGTGTTTAATGAGGCTGGGGAGTTAACTGGTCTCGGGGTTAGCAGTGTATCCATAATCATTGAAACCTTAAGGGGCATAATTGAATCAGGGCTTCTACCCATAACTGATGCCTTGAGATTCTTCACTTGTAACCCGGCAGATATCTTGGGGCTTGAAGGGAAAGGCAGGATAGCCGTGGGTTTCGATGCCGATCTATTGGTCTTGGAAAGCGATTTATCCCTTGACAAGGTTCTCGCCAAAGGTCGCTTGATGGTTGAGAAAGGAAAAGTACTGGTCAAAGGCACCTTTGAATAAAAAGATGAGAATACCATGAAGATCCAACATATCCCTCTCAAGTTCCTATTCGACGCCAACTGCTACCTAATCAGAACCGAGACCGGGTATATTCTCATTGATACGGGCATCAAGAATAGGAGAAAACAGCTTGAGGCAGCCCTTATTGACGCGGGGTGTCACCCCGGGGACCTCAAACTCATAATACTCACTCACGGACACATCGATCACGTCGGAAACGCAGCGTATCTCCGAGACAAGTATGGCGCAAAGATAGCGATGCACAGGGGCGATGTGAATATGGTTAATGGTGGTGGTATGTTCGCTGATGCACCACAGATCCTTATGATTAAAATTGTTGGTTTCCTAATGAATATCACTGGGCTGGGAGATTTTGAGACCTTTACACCCGATATCTTACTTGAGGACAATCAAAGCCTACAAGAATATGGCTTGGATGCAACCGTGCTCCATACACCGGGGCACAGCAAGGGATCAATAAGCATCCTCACCGCTTCTGATGCCTTGTTCTCTGGTGATATCTTCAATGAATCAGTTGAAGGCGTCACCAACCTAGCAGATGATCAAACCGCCATAGAATCCAGCGTAGAGCAACTGAAAGCCCTAAACTCATCATCCTTTTACCCGGGACACGGAAAACCCTTCCACCGGTAACCTCTATGGGGGGGGGGGGGGGGTAGCGCGAAAAACGCGAAACCAGCCCCAATTTATTAAAAAACGCTCCAGAATCGCTTATTTCTGATCCAAATCTATACAAAAACTCCGTCTAATCTCGACCAATGAATGACAAAAAACGCTTTGATACCAAAATTATAACCTCAATATGATTGTTACATGAAATCAATCATATTGCTTGTCATAATAGCCATTGTATAAGCGTCGAATCCCATTAGTATAAAACTTAGAATTAGATAATATAACAGTCTCTTTTTATCTCTATCATATAATGACCAAATTAAGATTCCAAAGATAATCATGGAAAATCGGAAGTAGTGTAATGCAAACTTAATTTTTGGAAAATTATAGGATGCATATTTTGTTAGTATAGGGATAATGCCTATAATAGGTAACAAGAAATAGAAGCATTTTCTTACTGAACTTGAATGCTCTTCTGGCACGTAATAATGTTGTTTTGATTACCTAATAAAATCTATTTTTTCTTTAAACCTTTGATATACTGCTGGAAATTCAATATACTTGTTACATAGCACAAGTATAATTTGGTGCGTCCGCCGGGATTCGAACCCGGGTCATTAGCTTGGAAGGCTAATATTCTACCACTATACCACGAACGCGCAACACTGTTGAATACAGGAGATAAATAAAGGGTTTACTCCTCAACAGGTACCATGATCTCGGTACGCCACTGCTCAGCGTTATCCTCATCAATGAAAGAACCATAACTCAAGTTAAACTCATCAGGCTGAAACACAGCCTCAACGCTACACAAGCTACTGGCAGGCTTCAAACCCTCTGCCGCGATATACTTGTAGAGCTCCTCATAATAGTACTCTATAGACTGATCTGTGCCAGTGAACACTAAGAAAGCCACCTTCATCACAGGCATCATCTTGGTCTCAACACCCTCAACCTCTTTCTCAATGGGTATCAAAACCTCTCTACGACACCCCGGATCATCCTTAGGGTCATAGAAAAGCACCATGTTGGGGTCACCGGTTCGAGCACCTAATTTAAACAGTTCACCGCTAAACTTTGCGCTCTCACTGACCTCATTTATACCGGGCTCTATCTTCTTGTATGCCACAAGTTCCTTTATCGTGGTCTTTAGCCCTATTTTATCGATCATATTGAATCCTTACACCTATCGTTGTTATTAATTGTTAGTATAATTTTATGGGTTTATCAAGCCTACTCAACAAGACAATATTACTAAACTCGTGCTCATCCACCACATTATAACTACAAGCCTCAGCTATCTCAGCAGCGAACCCCTGAATCTGGCTGAACCACGCCATCTCCTCATAACTAAACCTCTCACGTGCAGCCCCCACACTCATAGCCGCCTTAGGCTCCATATACGTGGCATTACCAAGCTCAGCCAACCGTCCATACTTCTCAGGGCTATGCATATTCAGCTTAGGAATCAAAGTATGCCTAAGCACCGTGGGGCAACTGAAACTATCCAACAGCTCGATGGTCTCAAGCAGCTTCTCCCAGCCATCAGAAACCATGGGTCTACATGTCTTCTTATACGTCTCCTCGTCAGGGGCACAAAGGCTCACATAGAGCTGGGTAGGCTCACAGCTTAGATTCTCAAGTACCTCTGGCTTGGTCCCGTTGGTCACTATGAACACTGATTTGAACCCACGATCCTTGTACGCCTCCACAAGCTCACCCAGCAAAGGATACAGTGTAGGCTCCCCCTCAAGACTGATCGCCGCATGAACCGGGTCAAGAGCCTCCCGGTACATCTCGGGGTCAACCCTCGGGTTTCCACCGAACCCATACATCAGCTTCCTATGCGCCTCAAGACATCCATCAATAATACTATCAGGGTCCATGGGGTCCTCTATCATCTTGGTCTGCTCCCACCCCACACCAAGGGTCTCGGGAGTAGCCCTCCAGCAGAACAAACAGCTCTGGGTACAATGCCCCAGACTGGGGGTCATCTGAATACAGCGATGGGTGGGTATCCCATAGAACCGGTTCTTGTAGCAGTTCTCCTCTCCCTTCGTGTTTAGGCTGCGGCTAACCCAGTGACATGTCTTTACTGCGCTGTGTTCGCCTACAATTCTGTATTTCTGTTTATAGTATAGGCTTCGAAGTTCTTCGGGGAGACTCATATGGGGGGAACATGGCTTACTAGCATAATAATGAAACCCCTAGGAAACAGCGTTAAATCGACAAACAGCTACTCAGACCTATGGCATCAAAAGGCAAACAATTCAAAAACATACTAAAAACCAAAGGACTACACCTCAGACCCTGCGCATACGACGCATTATCCGCAATACTCATCCAAAAAGCAGGCTTCAAAATAGTAGGCACCACAGGCTACGGTATATCCTCCTCCCTCATAGGACAACCCGATATGGGACTCATAGGCTACCACGAGATGTTGGAACGAACAAGAACCATCATCAACGCTGTAGACCTGCCTGTGGATGTAGACGTCGATACTGGCTACGGTAACGCTCTCAACGTCCACTGGACAGTACAGAACTTTGCACGAGTAGGAGCAGCCAGCATCCGATTCGAGGATCAAGTCTGGCCAAAACGCTGTGGACATATGGCTGGAAAACAGGTAATCCCATCAAATGATATGGTACAGAAAATCAAGGCCGCCGTAAAGACTCGGGACTCCGAGAACCCTGATATGGCTATAGGGGCACGCACTGATGCACGGACGGTAACTGGTTTTGATGATGCGTTAAACCGGGCAAAGGCATACGCTGAGGCTGGGTCAGACTATGTTTACGTTGAGGCACCTCAGAGCCTAGATGAGGTAGAGAAACTAGTCGAAAAAGTACCCGTCCCGTTGGCTTTCAACGTGATACCCGGAGGAAAAACACCGCCATTCACCTTCGAGGAATTGGAGGAGAGGGGTGTTCGCTATGTATCTGTACCTATGATCTGTCTGTATCCGGCTGCTAAGGCTATGATGGATGCCCTATACGAGCTCAAGCATGGTAGGGATATTCGTAAGATCGCCGGTATGGGGGTCTCGTGGGCTGAATTCAACAACCTTGTTGGCGTAAATAAATGGCGAAGACTGGAGATCGAATCCCTCAGCGAGGACGAACTCAATAAAATCTATGGCACAAGCGATCTAACAGAAATAATAGAAAAAGAGCTATCCGGAACCGAAAAAGTCTGGAAAAAATAGCTATTCCTCTGTCTCAAACGGGGGCTCAAAGCTGTGACCCCAAGGAAAAGGCGTGGGTCTACTCCTTGGATAATTCTCCAAGATATATGCCCTTAGCTCCATATCATGCCCAGTGAATGCCCCCTCCTCTATCTGGCTAATGTCCGCCCTGTGGGCATTAGCGTGAACCCTCATACGATCCGCTGTAACGATAAGCTCAACCCTGTCATCCTTAAACAAAGAGACCTCTATATCGTTTCCCGGGTAATCCCTGCGCCCCACACGGAATCTCTCAGATAGCTCCACCTGCATCTTTTCCATATCGACACCTGTACCCCACTGGTATCGCAGATAACTATACGACACAATAGTACCTGTAATACCGCTGTTTTTAAGCATAACAATAAGATAAAACAAGCATGGGATTCTGGGAAACCCTCGACCAACTTGTACAAGAAACCCCCCTAATTATCGATAGACCAAAGAATAGCGCTCATCCAAGATACCCCGACTCAATATATCCCGTTGACTACGGGTACCTTGAGGGCACGCTTGGTGAAGATGGTCATGGTATTGATGTTTGGCGAGGATCATTGCCTGAGAACAAGGTGCAGGCGATACTTGTCACTGTTGATATGGTCAAAAAGGATTCAGAAATAAAACTCGTTGTTGGCTGTACCGAGGAAGAAATCAACCTACTGTATCCATACACAAAATCCTACTCAATGGCAAGCATATTAGTAAAAAGAAAATAAGGTTAGCCGTAGATACGGCTGAACTTGTCCTCAAGATAATCGATGAAAGGCTTCACCACGAGACCCGAGCCTGTAACATGCTTCACCAAGTCCTCTGGGTCATAGAGATTCGCGTACCTGTACACATTCTCTGTGAGCCAGTTCTTGGTATCCTTGAATGATCCACCTGCTATCTGCTGCCTCCAGTCAGGAAGGTCCTTGTCCAGCTTGGTCAACCAGACCCCATCATAGATATTTCCCAAAGCATAACTCGGGAAATACCCGAACGAGCCACCAGCCCAGTGGGTATCCTGCATAACCCCCTCCGCGTCATCCAGTATCTCCACCCCAAGATAATCACTATACTTGCTATTCCACAATTGAGGAAGCTCATCCACATCAAGTTTACCGCTGAACAGGTCACGCTCAATCTCAAACCGGATCACAATATGCAGCCCATAAGTAACCTCATCCGCCTCAACCCTGATCTTACTAGGAGTCACAAAGTTGGCTGCCTTCAACAGCTTGTCCTTACCTATATCCTTGAAAATATCCCCAGTCACCTTTGAGAAAACGGGCATATAATAATCCCAGAACTCGGGACTCTTACCCACCATATTCTCAATGAACCGGCTCATAGACTCATGAACACCATAACTGGAGCTATACCCAAGTGGCTGATACATCCACTCCATAGGCAAGCCCTGCTCATAGAGCGCATGACCACCCTCATGGAGTATGCTGTAGATGCTGCTCATGAACAAGTCCTCATAGTAGTGCGTCGTGATCCTGACATCAGTATAATAGCCTGTAGTGAATGGATGCTCAGTAGTATCTATCCTACCCCCGGCTTTCTCAGACTTGATATCATAGAGTATGAAGTCAGCGATACTCTCACCAATCTTCTCCTGAATGTCAACCGGAACAGGGCGGTCAAGGAAAGAAACATCAGGCTGATCCCCGTCTAGTATCTTGTCCAATACCTTCTTGAGCCCAGACTTCATCTCATCAAATATCCTCGTAATATTATCCGCAGTCATCTTGGGCTCAAAATCATCGATCAAGGCATCATAAGGATTCTTGGCACCCTTGACATCCATCAATAACTCCGCCTTCCTCTCGATCAACTCCTTCATCTTCACCAACTCAGGCTTGAACCTATCCCAGTCCTTAGCTGCCTTCGCCTTCTTCCAGACATTCACACCAACAGTCTGCTGCTTAGTGATATCCACCACAAGCTCCTCAGGAAGCTTGGTCGCCTCATTATACCCTTTTCGAGCCAAGTAGACATTCCGCTTCTCCACCTGACTCATCCCATCATAGTCCTTATGGGTCTCTATGGCTTTCAGAATCTTATCCTTCTCAGGGCTGGTAAGCATCTGGTGGGCGGTCTTCTCGAGGAAGGCCAGCTGTTGGCTCTTTAACTCCACTCCTCGTGGAGGCATCTTGGTCTCCATATCCCAATATAGAATAGAGCTCGCACTACCTACCACTGCAAGCTCCTTATGGTGAGCAAGAAGCTTCTCATAATTATTCTTCAAACTAGACATAACAAGAGTAGAAATGTTTAGGCTTCCTTTAAGCTTTCTAAACCCTCGGAAAAGATATAGAATCAGCCACCTTCCATTAAGTGATTAAATGAGACTCAAGGACAAGGTAGTAATAATAACAGGAGCAGGCAGGGGCATCGGATACACCACAGCCCACCTATTCAACGAGGAAGGAGCCAAACTAGTCCTCAACGACATCAACAAAGAACGCGTTCAAGAAACCACCCGGGAGATACAAGAAAAGGGAGGAGAAGCAGTATTCGTACATGGTGACGTTGCTGAATGGAAAACATGGGAACAGATCCGAGACCAAACAATGAAATCCTATGGCAAGATCGATGTCCTATTCAATAACGCGGGTATGAGCAGCTTCAAGAGCCTCGAAACCACGGAAGAGGAATGGGACTGGGTAATGGCTGTCAACCTTAAGAGCGTTTTCCTTGGCTGCAAGGCAGTCGTACCGGTGATGAAGGAACAAGGCTACGGGAACAT
>Ga0272442_10003276_pt1 | contig 22827 bp, 15 predicted proteins | sample SSMForm2O_FD_200262 | JGI IMG/M metagenome (GOLD analysis project Ga0272442, IMG submission 200262) | Marine sediment archaeal communities from Little Sippewissett salt marsh, Falmouth, MA, United States - SSM-Form-2O | ecosystem: Environmental > Aquatic > Marine > Wetlands > Sediment ...
AATATAATCCTTATATTACCCTAAGTCAATAGAAAAATAGCTGCCTCTTCCCCGAGGAAGGGGGCTGGTTCATCCAAAGGACGAAGGGGACTGGTCTATGCTTTGCAATATGCCTTGTGTAGACCTGTCCCCCTATGGCGGTGAGAACCGTCCCCAGCGTGGAGCGGGGACAGGTTTAGCTTTGGAGCGGGGACAGGTTTAGCTTTGCGGTCAGAACCGTCCCCAAATTTTAACGAGGGAGGGCACAGGCGATGAGTGAAACAAAAACGCAGAGATAGGCGAAGGCATCGCCGAATCTTGAGTAAAATGTGTGTCCTTCCTTTACACCCGGCCTTACGGCGAAGGTCTTAAACCCGGAGACGTACATGCTCCCTGTCTCTTTATCGCCTAAATAATCCTCGATTACGCCCTTCGGGCTTATATAACAGGAAAATCCGGTGTTAGCCGCCCTTACGATGCCTATCCTGTTTTCCACGGCGCGAAAAACCGACGCCTGCGCGTGCTGTAACTGCTCGCTTGATTCTCTGAACCACGCGTCGTTTGTTATATTTACCGCCACTTCGGCGCCGCGAAGGACAAACTGCCTGAGCAGATCCGGAAATATATCCTCAAAACATATCAATGCCGCGCACTTAAAGCCGGCGCCGCCTTTCGTATCTATATGAAAAAGCGTAAATTCGCGGCCCGCGGAGTAATCTCCTATTTCCACGTCTATAAAATCCCTTATAAAAGGAAAGTGCCTCTCAAACGGGACATATTCCCCGAAGGGAACAAGGTGGATTTTGTCGTATTTTTGCTTTATTCGGCCGTCCGGTTCAAAAAGGACGGCGCTGTTGAACAGGCGCCCGTCTTCGAGCCTCACGATACCCGCCAAAACAGGTATAGCCGCCTTCTCCGCTATCGCACTCATACGCGCGGCCGCATCATTATCGCCCAAAAAACCCGGCACAGAGGTCTCCGGCCACAAAATAAGGTCTCCGCCGCCGGCGGCGGCCTCAAGTGTCAAATCCCCGTATGTCCGCCATATGTAATCTCCGTAATAAGGGTCCCATTTTTGGGCCTGCTCTATATTGCCCTGGATCACGGACACTCTAAAGACCGGCCCGGATTCCTCTTTCGCGAGAGAGGCGAAACCGTATAAAAGAACGCCTATCAATACCGCGGATAAGGCCGTCTTCTGAAATCTCAACGGCCCTCTTTCGGCGAAAAAGGCCCTCATGTGAGAATAGACGACAAAATTGACCATCACGATCATAAAAGAAACCCCGTAAGGTCCCGTTATGTCGGCTATCTGTATAAATAAGGGCCTGTTATACTGCGTATATCCGAGGATGCCCCAGGGGAAACCCGTAAAGAGCGCGCCGCGCGCGAATTCCAGGGCGGCCCAGAGCGCGGGTAAAACAAGGCAGGATAAAAAATCCAGTCCCGAGAAGCGGGCCTTCCTAAGGAACCTGTTCGCCAGCAGGCCGAAAAGGCCTATATATAAGCCCATATAAAAGGCCAGCGTTATATACCCCGCTATAGTAACATAGACAAGCCAATAGAGATCGGCGGCGAAAAATAAAATTCCGGCAAGAAAAGAAAAGAAAAATGAGGCCTTGGGGGATGATTTATATATGATATGAAAAAGCGGTATAAGGGCGCACCAGGCAAGCGCGGAGAGATCGAATAGCGGAAACGCCGACGCCAGCAAAGCGCCGGTCAAAAGCGACAGAAAGAAAGGGGCTATTTTCCGCAACATTTTTTGTATTTCTTGCCGCTGCCGCAGGGGCACGGGTCATTCCGGCCGACCTTAGGGGCCTTTCTCTTAAGAGGGGCCTTAGGCGCGCCCTTCGCCTCGCGCCTTTCTCCCGATATCTCTTTTATCTCGGCAAGCGCGGAACGTTCTTTGTGTATAAGTTTCTGCTCGGAAGGCAAAAATCCCTTTTTCTCTTTTTCCTTTTTCACAACCTGGACACGAAACAGATTCTCCACGGTCTTCTGCCGTACCCTGTCCTCCATCTCAAAAAACATCCTGTGGGCTTCCTGCTTATACTCTAAAAGCGGGTCCCTCTGGCCGTATGCCCTTAGTTGAATGCCTTCTTTAAGGTAATCCATGGCGTGCAGGTGGTGCATCCACTCCGAGTCCACGACGCGCAGTATCTCAAACCTCTCTATCCGCCTCAAAAGCCCGGGCTCTATGAATCTTTCCTTAAACGCATATGCCTCGCGGGCCTTCTCGATAATCCGCCTGAGTATCTCGTCCCTCCCGCCGCGCTCAAAATCCATGCCCTCTGCGCTTATTAAAAAATTTATCCTTAAATAGCTCGACAATTTCCCGAGGTCCCATTCCTCCCTGTGCGCCTCCGGAGGAAGGCACTCATCCACTATCCTCTCCAAACGCTCCTGTGCCATTTCCAATATCATCTCTTTGGCATCCTCGCCGCTCAACACCCTCTGCCTGTATCCGTATACCTCGGCCCTCTGGATGTTCATTATGTTGTCGTATTCAAGGGTGTATTTCCTGAAGCTGAAGTTCTGCTCCTCCACCCTCTTCTGGGCTATCTCGACGCTTTTGGTTATCATCCTGTGCTCTATGGGCATGCCTTCTTCCCATTTAAAAAATTCCATCATCCGCGCTATCTTGTCGGAGCCGAATATCCTCATAAGGTCGTCCTCAAGGGAAAGATAAAACCTGCTCGAGCCGGGGTCGCCCTGCCTGCCCGCCCTCCCGCGAAGCTGGTTATCGATCCTGCGCGCCTCGTGGCGCTCCGTCCCTATGACGTGAAGGCCGCCCTTCTCCGCGACACCGGCGCCCAAAACAATATCGGTGCCCCTGCCGGCCATGTTCGTGGATATGGTAACCGCGTACGGCTGGCCGGCCCTCGCTATTATCTCCGCCTCTTTCGCGTGGTGTTTGGCGTTCAACACATGGTGAGGTATGTTCATTCGCGTAAGCATGTCGCTTAATATCTCGGACTTCGCCACGGATATGGTCCCTATAAGCACCGGGCGGGCCTCCTTGTAAAGCCCGGCGATCTCATTACAGGCGGCCTTGAATTTTTCCTTCTCTGTCTTATACATCAGATCGGGGTATTCGGCGCGCCTGAGGGGTTTGTTTGTGGGTATGCTTACGGAGTTAAGCTTATATATCTTCTTGAACTCGGCCGCCTCCGTCATGGCCGTGCCTGTCATCCCGCCGAGCTTTGAATACATACGGAAAAAATTCTGGAACGTTATGGTCGCCAGGGTCTGCGACTCCTTTTGTATCTCCATGCCGTGTTTCGCTTCGATGGCCTCGTGTATTCCCTCGCTGAAACGCCGGCCCGGCATCATACGCCCCGTAAACTCATCCACTATAACGATTTTATTTTCCGCTATGACATATTCCACGTCTTCGTGAAAAAGGACATACGCCTTTAATAGCTGCCTAAGATTTTCAAGCCGGCGTATCCTCACCTCATAGTTCGCCATCGCGTCCCGTTCTTTTTCTATCTTTTCCTCCTCGCCGAGCGCGGAATCATTTCTTATCTCGCTGAGCCGGATATCGATATCCTCCACCTCAAGCTGGCCCGGGAAAAGCTTCAAAAACTCCTCCTGCCCCTTGGCGGCAAGGGTCACGTCCCTGCCCTTTTCGTTGTACACATAATACAGCTCCGATTCTATCCTTACTCTTTCCGATTCGAAGCCCTTTCTCTCGAAATATCCTATCGCCTCATCCAGTTTTCTCTTGAGAAAGGCGTTGTCCGCTATCATTTTAAGGAGCCGTTTTTCCTTGGGCGAGCCCTTGTGCACCGTATAAAGGACTTCCCTGAACTCATCCGTCTCCGGTTTTTCTTCTCCGAGGAGGCCCTCAAGCCGTTTTAGATGCGCCCTTATGAGGGACTCCTGCCTCTGATACATCCTGTCTATAAAGGGCTTTACCTCCTCATACCTGTGATACGCCTCCTCGACCGGCCCGGATATTATGAGGGGCGTCCTCGCCTCGTCTATCAATATGCTGTCGACCTCGTCTATTATCGCGTAATAAAAACCCCTCTGTACCATGTCCTCTTTCCTGAGTTTCATATTATCGCGCAGGTAATCAAATCCGAATTCGTTATTTGTGCCGTAGGTTATATCGCAATTATAGGCCGCTTTCCTGGACTCGTCGTCCATATCGTGCTGTATCGCGCCCACCGTAAGGCCGAGGATCTCGTATATCGGCCCCATCCAGTTCCTGTCCCTTTCGGCCAGATAATCGTTTACCGTGACAAGGTGCACCCCCTCGCCCGTGAGGGCGTTCAGGTATATAGGCAGCGTCGCGACGAGGGTCTTACCTTCTCCGGTCGTCATCTCGGCTATCATACCCTTATGCAGGACTATGCCCCCGAGGATCTGGACGTCGAAGTGCCTCATGTTCACGGTCCTCCTGGCCGCCTCGCGCACGACGGCGAAGGCCTCGGGAAGGATCTCCTCGAACGCGCCGCCTCTTGCCGCGTTCAATCTGTCCTTCACCTTTTCCTTTTCCTCCTGAGACACGACCTCTCTCATCTTCTTCCGGAGGGCATCTATTTCGCCCGAGCTCTCCTTAAACTTGTCCCGGATGTGTTTTTTGAATACATCCGTCTTTGCGCGCAGCTCGTCGTCGGAAAGCCCCTTTATCTCCGGCTCAAGCGCGTTTACCCTGCTCAAAACGGGCGCCAATTGTCTCAATATCCTCCGGCTTTCCGTATCAAAAATCCTGAACACCTTAGTTCGCCCCTTCCCCGGCCTTTTTCCTCAGATAGGCCTCGATGAAACCGTCGATGGCGCCGTTCATAACCGCCGTTGTGTTAGAGGTCTCGAAATTAGTCCTGTGGTCCTTGACCATCGAATACGGGTGCAGCACATAAGACCTTATCTGGCTTCCCCAGGATATCTCGCGTTTTTCGGCGTATTGCTGCTCGAGCCTTTTCATCCTCTTTTCTCTCTCGAACTCATAAAGGCGCGCCCTCAATATCTTCATCGCCGTCGCCTTGTTCTTATGCTGGGATCGCTCGTTCTGGCATTGCACCACTATGCCGGTCGGATTGTGCGTTATCCTTACCGCCGAATCGGTAACGTTCACATGCTGACCTCCCGCCCCGCTCGAGCGGTAAGTGTCTATTCTTAAATCCGCCTCTCTGAGATCCACCGTGATGTCGTCGGCCACCTCGGGTATGACGTTAACCGAAGCGAAAGAAGTGTGCCTGCGCTTATTGGCGTCAAACGGCGAAATGCGCACAAGCCGGTGCACGCCGTTTTCCGCCTTTAGGTATCCATAGGCGTAATCGCCTTTTATGATCGCCGTCGCGTTTTTGATGCCGGCCTCCTCTCCCGGAAGAAAGTCCGCCAGCGACAGCTTAAATCTCTTTTTTTCCGACCACTTCGCGTACATCCTGAAAAGCATGCTCGCCCAGTCGCACGACTCCGTGCCCCCCGCGCCGGCGTTTATGCTTAAAATCGCCCCGGCCCTGTCGTTCTCCCCGCTTAAAAGCCGCTTGAACTCCATCGAGGCGACATCGCCATCCAGCTTATCGGCATCCCGGCTCAATTCCGCCAATGTATTTTCGTCGTCCTCCTCCACTATGTCGATAAGCTCCTCTAATTCGCGGCACTGCCGCCGGAGGCGGGCGTAGGGCTCGTTCACGGCCTTGGCGGACTTAAGCGCCGATATAAGCTTTTCGGCCCTTTTTGAGTCGGTCCAGAAATCAGGCCTGGATATCTCGGCCTCGACCTCTTTTATGGTCTTGACCTTATCGTCTATGCCGAGATACGCGCTCAGCTTATCGAGCTTGTCCTTTAATCCCGAAATTCTTTTCTTTAATTCGTTGACCATCGCAACTCAATTATAACAGCGCCTCTTTTAGCCGTCAAGGTAAACAGGATACGACCCCGCCCGCCGGCCTGCCGCGCCTAAACGGCGGCGAATTTTTTTCTTATCCCTTCGGCGATTTTATTATCTATGCCCTTAACGGAAACCAACCGCTTCCGGCTCGCCTTTCGGATGCCTTTCACGGACCCGAAGGTCCTTAGAAGAAGCCTCTTTTTCTTCTCGCCGAGCCCCTTGATGTCGTTTAAAGCGGAGAGCGTCAATTTACCCCTTCGCAGGCGGCGGTGATAACTCACCGCGAACCTATGCGCCTCGTCCCGCAGGCGCTGAACAAGCCGCAATACCGCGGACCTGCGCGAAAAAACTACGGGCTCGCTTCTCTTTCTTAAATATATACGTTCGAATCTTTTGGCTATACCTATGGCCGGTATCCTGCCGAAGCCGAGCTTATCAAGGACGGAGGAGGCGGCATTCAGATGGCCCTTGCCTCCGTCTATGATGATAAGGTCCGGCGACGGAAGACGCCGGCTTCTTACCCTTTCATAGCGTCTGGCGACTATCTCTTTCATCATCTTATAATCGTCTATCCCTTCAACACCGCGTATCTTAAACTTTCTATAATCTTTTTTGCTGGGCCTGCCGTTGATAAAACTTATCATCGACCCCACCGCCTCGCTGCCGCTTATATTCGAAACGTCAAATGCCTCTATTCTCACCGGAGGCCTTCTTATTCCCAAAAGGTGCATAAGGGCTATTATCTCATCGTAAGGCCCGGCCTTCGGCTGTTTCCGCCCGGCCGGAGGAGGGACAACGCTAAGGGCCATTATCCTGTCGCGCAGAAGCGCCGCCTTCTCGTAGTTTTTCTTATGGGCCTCTTTCCGCATTTTTTTTGAGATCTCATCTATCAGCTTTTTTCTCCTGCCCTCGAGAAACAGTTTCAGCTCATTCACTATTCCGGGATACGCCTTTCTGCCCTCGGGACGGGCGCAAGGGGCGCAGCACTGCCCCATATGATAATTAAGGCACGGCCTCCTCGGCAGACGCGCGCATGTCCTTAAGGGAAATATCCTCTTCATAATGGCGAGCGCCTTTCGAAGAAGCCGCACGTCCGTATACGGGCCGTAGTACAAGGCCCCGTCCTCGGCCCTTCCGGAGGGGCCGCGCCGGGGAGGGAATTTTCTGCGCGCGATAAAAACGCGCGGAAAGCGCTCGTTTACCGTCAACTTGATATAGGGATACGACTTATCGTCCTTAAGCGCCACGTTATAGCGCGGCCTGTGTTGCTTGATAAGCGCCGCCTCGCTTATCAGCGCCTCGGCCTCGGATCCCGTAATAAAAAACGATATATCCGCCGCCTTTCGCGTCATCTGTCTTGCGCGGCGCGTAAGATTTCTTCCCGCTCCAAAGTAAGAAGACACCCTCTTCTTAAGCGAGGCCGCCTTGCCTATATAGATTATGCAGCCCGCCTCGTCCTTTATCAGATATACGCCGGGTAGATCCGGTATATGCTTTAATCTTTCTTTATCCACGCCGAAAGTATCCTTATTTCCCTGATCCTCAAGGCCCGGGCGGCCAAGAGATACACCGCAATGCCTGAGAGGATGACCAGGATGAGAGAAACGGCGTCCCTTATCCCGCCGCTCCATACTACCGTTATCCTGAGTCCGTAAAGAACGGCCCCCATAATCAAAGAGGCCGACAGTATCTTAACGAAGGACCTGAGTATCTCCGCCCCTCCGTAGCCGCCTATGCGCCGCCTCAATATCATCAGAAGAAAACCGAGATTGACAAATCCGGATATAGAAGTGGCGAGGGCCAGGCCTCCCGCCTTAAGAGGCGACATAAGCAATACGTTAAACACGATATTCGCGATTAGGGCCAGCGACGCCGCCTTTACGGGCGTAATCGTGTCCTGCATCGAATGAAAGGCGGCCACTAAAATATTGACGCCGCCGTATGCCGCCAGGCCGATGGCGTAGAAAAAAAGCACAGACGACGTGATAGAGGTGGCGTAAGAATCAAACTCTCCCCGCTCGAATATCACCCTTATAATCGGATTGGACAGCATTATCAGGCCCACGGAGGCGGGCACCATAAAAAAAAGCATGCCCCTTATCGAAAACGACAGCATCTCCTTCATCTTTTGCACGTTTCTCTCGACGGCGAGCGAGGACATCGCGGGCAGGGCCACGGTAGCTATGGCCACGCCGAACAGCGCCAGCGGAAGCTGAAAAAGTCGGTTGCCGTAATAAAGGGCCGCGATAGCGCCCCTGCCGACTATAAACTGGAGCGACGCGAGCATCCTGTCCACTATGATGTTTATCTGGTAAACACCGGCGCCGACCATCCTCGGCAAAAGCAGCCTGCCCACCTTCTTGGCATCCTTATGGAATATGCCCGCCCTGATATCGAAAAACCGTCCTCTCTTAAGGACGGGAAACACCTGAAGCGCCAGCTGCAGCACCCCGCCGGCGAGGACGGCCAGCGCGAGGTGGACGATATCGAGATGCTGATAAAATATGAGAATGCCGGCTATGACCGAGGCGTTCCATACCGCGGAGGCGAACGCCGGCGCCGTAAAGTGCTTAAACGTATGCAATATGCCTATGCAGTAAGCCGTCAGGCCGACAAGCAGTATAAAAGGAAAAAGTATCCTTGTAAGCTCTACGGTAAGGCAGAATTTTGCGCTGTCTACTGTAAATCCGGGGGCTATGACCTTTATTAAGGCCGGCGCGGCCAGTATGCCGATTATGGTAATAAGCGAAAGGGACGCCAAAAATAAATTAAAAAGGACATTGGCAAAACGTAAAAAATCCTTATCGCTGTCCTTGGCCCGGCGCTCCGTGAGGACAGGCACCATGACCGTGTTGACGGCGCCTTCGGCCACCAGCTTTCTTAAGGTATTCGGCACGGTAAAGGCCACGACATAGGCCTGGGCGAATATCTTTGTCCCGAAAAAATTGGCTATAAGGACGTCGCGGATAAAACCCAGCGCGCGGCTTATCATTATCCCCGAGCTTACTATAGCCGTCGATCTCGCCATATTTTTTTTGCTGCTCATAAACTAATCCTATTTTGTACCCTGTACCCTGTACCCTGAACCCTGTACCCTGTCCTCTCCACCTACGAGGTGGAACGGGTTCCCGCGCCGCGACAGGGTAATTCCCCTTGACAATTCCCGATATTTTTGATATCCTCTATCTCCGTGTCAATATTATAAAGATAAAAGGGGGGCCGAGAATTGCCAGTCCACAGAGCTGCATATAAGTCGTTAAGGTCGGACGCGAAAAAACGCGCCCGCAACGAGGTGGTTATATCCGAATTGAAAACCAGGTCAAAGACCCTGGAAAACCTCATTAATCAAAAGAAAAAAGACGAAGCGCTTTCATATTTAACGTCATTCACGGCCAGGTATATGAGGGCGGCCTCAAAAGGCATCATCCACAAAAAGACGGCCTCAAGAAAAATCTCACGTATGTCCAAAAGGATCGCCGCGCTTTAGCCGGAGAAAAACATCAGGCCCCGCCGCAAACCCTCACTATAAAAAGCTCAAGCGCGTCCCGCGGTTTTAAATGCCCCTTCTTTATGCCGTAATCCGCCTCCAGCAGATAATCTATATCCCTGTCTATCTCGCCTGCCTTGAAAGATTTTATTTCTTTTATGAACCTTTCCATATAAAAACGCGGGACATTGCATCTTTCGCCTGTCTTCCGGCTCGAGGCCCCATTTTCAAGAAGGGCCTTGGCTTTTTTTATACGCCTCAGATGCCATCCTATCATCCCGAAGATCTCGGGGATCGGTTTTTTCGCGCTTAACAGGTCCCCGGCTATGACCAGCGCCTTTTTCGCGTCTTTTTTGCTTAAGACATCCACGAATTCAAAGACATTCCTTAATGCGGATTTGCCCACAAGCCCTTCGACGTCTTCCAGCGATATAACCCGCCGGGCGCCGATATATGTTACCAGTTTGTTTATTTCGCATCTTAAGGCCCCCGCGTCGCCGTCCTTAAGCTCCTTCAAAAGCAAAGCGGCGTCCCGGCGTATTGACTTACCCTCCGCCCTGACTTCCTTCTCTATCCAGCTTATAAGGCGGCCGCCCTCGGGCAATGTAAAGGACAGCTCCCTCGCGCACCGTACTATCTCTCTGTAAAAAGACCCCGAAAATTTTTCCGAGGATGACTGCATTACAAGACAGGAGCTCTTTGACGGGTTTTCTATATACCTTAAAATCGCTTTTTGGGCGGCCTCGGGAGCGGCCTCGACGCGCTCGAGCAAAACCAGCCTTTTTTCCGATGCGAACGGGGCGCTTCTCAAGGTATCTATTACTTCCTTGACGGGGCATTTTTCGATATCATAGGCGTTAAAATTAAAGGCCCCGCTCCCATTGCCGCCAAGCAGGGCCTTTTTTAATTTCCGCACCGCTTCTCTTTTTAGATAAGCGTCATTTCCCGTAAAAAGATAGATAGGAAAAATTCTCGGCATAACGCTGCCTTACCAGCCTTCTATGGTCCTCTCCACGATACGCCTGGCCAGATCTTCCAGCGCCTCCTCGCGGGCGGTGTCTTCGGAGGTGGTAAAACGGCCCATCGTCTTGTATGTGGCTTCTCCCGAAAACCCCGTTTCTTTCCATAACACTTCATCCTCCGCGACATCGGCGAGCTTTATATTCACCACTATCCTTATGCGGTATTCCTCCACCTCGTCGTTTCGGTCGTATCGAAGGGGCTCCTGGGTATAATTTACAAGATCGCCGGTTAATATCAAATCCGCGTCTTCTTTTTTCGCTATCTTGAGATTGCCGTCAAACGCAAAACGGTCCACCACCTCGCTTGTGAGGCTGTTCTGAAGTCCCGGTCTGTACAGGGCGTATCTCGTGCTCTCCGTAACCTCTCTGCCTATATCTATCTTATTTTTGAAATTGTCCACGTATATGGACTTCATGCGCGCGGGCAAAAGACTGCCTGTGCTGTAACCGCATCCTCCCGCTAAAATAAAAACGCAAATCAAAATAAACGGCTTCGCGAATACTTTCATAATATCACCCGTTATCCCCTGTTTTCGATTCAAGTTCCGTCATCTTATCCAGCGCCTGCGCCGCGATCGATGTATCGCCGTAGTTCTTCACGATGTCCTTATAGTAAATAATGGCGCTTTTATAATGCCCTGTTTTCTCATAAAACTTCGCTGTCTCAAACGTGCTTTGCGCCTTTTTTTCGCGCAGACGGGCAAGTGTCTCCCTTGCCTCCTTGTTTAGCTCTATATCCGCGGTCTTTTTTATCAAATCCTCGTATTCCTGTATGGCCTTGTCCGTAAACTCCTGGTCATAATAAGGGTCCCTCGAAACATAATAGCTGCAAAGCGCTATCTGATACTTCGCGTCCTCCGCGAAAGCGCTGTCCGGATAATCATCTATCAGCTTCTTATACGCCATCAAGGCGTCTTCGTAATACTCCTGCTTCTTATATGCCTCGCCCAATTTAAACTGCGCTACGTCCGCGTACCGGCCGTACGGCGCGTTCTCCACCACCTTGGCGAGTATTTCCGACGCCTTATCCATAGCGGGCAGTATTTTCATGCCCATTATCTTGGCCTTCTGGCCGTCAAGGAATACGCTGCCTATTTTATACTGGCGCTCTATTATCTCCTCGACCCTCTCGTTATAGGGGTATTTCTCTATGGTCTTCTGATAAGCAAGAAAGGCCTGATAGTAATCTTCTATATCCTCGTATGCGCGGCCTATATAGTACTGGGCGGAAGGGGCATATATAGAATTGGGATAGTTTGTTATTAATTTTTCGAATTCGCCGATGGCCCTTTTACGCTCTTTGCCATCATAAAACGACATCGCCCAATCCATCTGCTGCTTCGGCGTATCCTTAACGGCGTATTTGGGATTTATCCATTTGCCGGTCTTGGGCGTCCATACCCAATACGCAAGCGAAAGGTCGGAAAGCAGAAAGACAAGAACCACCCCCGCGAGGACGGAGATAAACCGTTTTTTAGGTATAATTGTCATAACCATTTTTATCATGGCGGGTTATGTCACAATAAGTAGTATAGAATATATCACAGCGGCTTTATTTTGTCAAGTATTACCTTGGAGCGAAAAAAGGGGACAGGCTACTTTTTCCAGCCTTGTTTGTGCCAACATAAAAAAAGGGGACAGGCTACTTTTTCCAGACTTGTTTGTGCCAGAGAAAAAGTAGCCTGTCCCCTTTTTTTATGTTGCATCAAGGGATAGCCGACATAATCTTATCTATATAGACTTCTAATTCCCCCTTATCGTCCCTACCGAGATCCAAAAATATATTACCTATAATATACTGCTCGCCCGAAGAAGCCTTTTTGATCCACGCGACTTTTGAAATCGCCTTTATCGGCCTTGGCTGGGCGGGCAAAAACAAATCCACAACAAGCCTGCTGGCAAGCGGGAGAAACTCATTAGATAAAAATCTTACTCCCCCCTTGCTCAGGTCCTGCGTAATCGCTCCGATAGTGCCTTCGGATAATTCCCTTAATTTTTTGTACTGCAAAGGGACATTGGATCCGACGCGCACATATCTTCTTCTCTCTGGTGTATCTCTAAACATGCTTTTTATCCCCTTAATTAATTAAAAGTATACCATAATTATTTTGTATTGTCAATGGAAGCGCCGTTTTTTTGTGTATTTTACTAAGGCGATTAAAAATACGTAATATAAAATTATCGCAACTATGCCTCGCGGTTCAGCTTCGAGATAAGCAAAAGGTACTTTTGAAAATAGTTTTAAAAACGATATTAGTATCGCTATAAAGAATTTAGCCGCTTCCGCGAATATCGACGCTAAAAACGGAAACAGCAAATTCACAATCAGCGCGAATACGGACAGGGAAAGTATGATAAAAAGCGACGGTATCGCTAAAATATTCACGACGACGGAAACCGGAGATACTATATTAAATAAATTTACGGTCAGCGGCGTAATCCCCAACCATACCGCGCAGGAGGCCGAGAATAATGTCGCTAAATAATACAAAGCGGCGCCTCGATATCTGCCGCGGTCGATCCCGTCAAAACCAAACAGGGCGTTGAGCCACGGGGTAAGATAGACGATGGACGCCACGGATGTAAACGATAATATAAAACCGTAATCAAACAGCTGGTCCGGATTATAGATAAGTATCAGCGCGGCCGCAAGCCCGAGTGAATTATAGATATCCGCGTCTCTTTTTACGATATAAGAGGCCAAAAATACGGCGGACATTATAGTGGCCCTTGCCACCGATGGCCTGCCCCCTATCATCACGGCGTATAGTATAAGGATAAGGATCGTGGCGGCGTATCTAAAATCCCGCGGAAGCGGCAATAGGCCGGCGAAAAAAAGAATTATAAAAGCGATTATACCGATATGCAGCCCGCTTATGGCCAAAAGGTGCATCGTCTGTGTCTTTATAAAAATATCTCTCCACTCCCGCGGTATGTCCTGCCTCTGGCCCAATATCACCGCCGAGAGAAAATACCTTTCCGGCGGCCTGAATAAATCCGCGATGCCGCGCCTTATCGGATCCTTCAGGCCGTAGGCGAAACCCTTGAGCGAAGAACCTCCCGGGGCGCCCGTAACGATAAGAGGCCCTTCCCTCGGCACGGAGGCGAGGGCGTAAACGCCGAAGCGCCGAAGATATTTCCGGTAATCGAAGGAGCGTCCCCTGCCTTTAAACGGTTCCTTTATCGCCGCCTCGAACAATATCTCATCGCCGTATTTTACGCGCTTCTTGCCGTAATAGGTAACACGTATATTGCCGTAAACCGGGAGCCATCTTTTCGAGACCTTTATCCATTGCGACCCGACTATAAAGACCTGGGCATCCCTAAAATAAGAATAGCGGTCGAACGGGTCGCTTATAACCGTTCCCTTAAGCGCCGCCCGACGCGGCCCCGCTGAAGTAAAAAACGATATGTGTCCCGGGAACAGCACGTCTTCCCTGAAGAAGAAACGGAAGGTGAGGATGCTGAATATTAAAAATACGGCGAGAAAGAAAAAAGGCCTTTTCATTCCAGTAATATGCAGTCTTTGATATCCTTGAATTTTTTCGGCCCGATGCCTTTGACCTTCTTAAGCTCCTCCCTTTCCTTGAAGGGGCCGTTTTTCGAGCGGTATTCCGCTATGCGGTACGCCAGGGCGGGCCCTATGCCTCTAAGCTTCATCAGCTCGGCGGGTTCGGCGCGATTTATGTTGACCGACTTCTCATTAATGAGCAACGCGTCGAATATCTCGGTATCTGCCTCCGCGGCGTAGTCGGGACGGATATTTATGGGGGGATTGAATTTTTTATAATAAGAATAGCCGAGGCCGCATATCGCCCCTAATATCAAAAACGCGATAACGCCCTTTTCCTGTCTTGTCATAATACGATATTCACGAGTTTATCGGCCACAACGATGAATTTTCTGACGGGTTTATTCTGTATCCATTTCTTGATGCCCGGGTCATTCAACACTATATTTCTCAACTCTTCTTCTCCGGCGCCGACGGAGACCTCAAAACGTCCTCTCATCTTCCCGTTTACCTGCGCGATCACGGTGACCCGCTCGGTCTTAAGCGCCTCTTTGTCGTAAGAAGGCCATTTCGCGGCGAACACGCTGTCCTTTTCGCCTATCACGCGCCACAGCTCCTCGCATATATGGGGCACAAAAGGTGAAAGCAGCATTATAGTTGTCTTCACGGCGTCCTTTACCTGCCGGGAGGCAATGTCTCTATTCTCCCCGAATACGAGATATATCTTATTGACGAGTTCCATAATACCGCTTATGGCGGTATTGAAATGAAAGGCCCTTTCCATGTCGTCGGTTACCTTTTTGATCGTGGCGTGCGTCATCCTTTGAAGCTCCCTGTCCGCCTCGCCGGCATCCGCGCACTCCCCGGCCGCCGCCGCGCCTTTTACGAGCCGGTACAACCGCTTAAGAAACCTGTGGGCGCCCTCGACCCCGCGGTCGCTCCACTCGGCGTCCTTTTCCGGAGGTCCTATAAAAAGCGTGTATAGCCTGACCGTATCCGCGCCGTAGCGCGCGATTAAATTATCGGGGCTTACCACATTTCCTTTCGATTTCGACATCTTCGCCCCGTCTTTCACTATCATGCCCTGCGTAAAAAGACGCTTGAACGGCTCGTCGAAACCTACAAGTTTCAGGTCGTAAAGCACCTTCGTGATAAACCTCGAGTATAAAAGATGGAGTATCGCGTGTTCCACGCCGCCTATATACTGATCGACCGGAAGCCACTTGTCCGCGAGCGCGGAGTCAAAGGCCTTATCGTCCGCCTTCGGCGAAAGGTACCTAAGATAATACCAGCTTGAATCCACGAATGTGTCCATGGTGTCGATTTCCCGACGGGCCTTTTTGCCGCACCTCGGGCATTTTGTCTGGACGAATTTTTTCGAGGCCTTGAGCGGCGATTCGCCGTGCGGTTTGAATTCGACATCCTCCGGCAGAAGCACAGGCAGATCCTCCTCCGGGACCGGCAGCGGGCCGCAGGAGGCGCAGTATACAACCGGAATAGGCGCGCCCCAGTACCTCTGCCTTGAGATAAGCCAATCCCGCAGCTTGTAATGAACGGCCCTTTTCCCTATCCCTTTTGATTCCATATAATCGGCTATCTTATCGACGGCCTCGGTGTTAGTTATGCCGTCGAAAGGATGGGAATTTTTCATTATGCCGTTTTCCGCATACGCCTCCTTCATGTCAGGGGCGCTGATGGGTTTGTCTTTCCTGTCAATAACGAGCTGTATGGGCAGTTTATACTTTTTGGCAAACTCAAAATCGCGCTGGTCGTGGGCCGGCACCGCCATGACCGCGCCCGTGCCGTATTCCATAAGGACATAATTGGCTATCCAAATAGGTATTTTTTTGCCTGTCACGGGGTTGATGACATATCTGCCGGAAAACACCCCTTCTTTTTGGGTATCCGCCTCATCTCTCTTGAGGAGGCCTTTTGCCGCGGCGCGTTTGGCGAAGTCCGCTATCTTAGCGCCCCCTTTAACGTCCGCTATAAGCTCCTCTATAAGCGGGTGCTCGGGCGCGAGGACCATATATGTGGCTCCGTATATAGTATCTACTCGCGTGGTAAAACAGGTAAGCGCCTTATCGCTGCCGTCTATAGGAAAGCTTATCTGGACGCCTTCGCTTCTGCCTATCCAGTTGCGCTGCATTATTCTGACGCGTTCGGGCCAGCTTCCAAGTTTATCCAGATCCTCAAGGAGCCTGTCGGCGTAGGAGGTGATCTTGAAAAACCACTGCTCGAGCTCCTTGCGCGCCACCTTTGTCTCGCATCGCTCGCAGGCGCCGTTTATCACCTGTTCGTTGGCCAGCACCGTATTGCAGGAAGGGCACCAGTTAACGGCTGCCTTTTTTTTATACGCCAGGCCCTTCTCGAAAAGCTTGAGAAATAGCCACTGCGTCCATTTATAATATTCGGGCCTGGAGGAATTTATCTCTTTAGGCCAGTCATAGCCCACCCCCCACTGCGCCAGCTGTCTTTTCATCGTGGAGATATTTTTTTCGGTGGAGACATGCGGATGGACGTTGTTTTTTATGGCGGCGTTTTCCGCGGGCAGCCCGAAGGCGTCCCAGCCCATAGGCGTAAGTACGTTGAGGCCCTTCATCATCTTGTAGCGCGCCACGGCATCGCCTATGATGTAATTCCTGCCGTGCCCGACATGCAGAGAGCTCGACGGATACGGAAACATCATAAGGCAGTAATACTTATTCTCCGGCCTATTCAGGTCGGCGCGGAACAGGCCGATGTCATCCCAGTATTTTTGCCATTTGGACTCTACTTCTTTAAACGGGTATTCGTTATTTTTCATAACATTTTACATTGTCCTTAAACGGGTAATATATTCCTGCACCATCCGAATTCAATTCAGAAAAACCATCCGAAGCCCCAATATATCATATTCCCGCGGTATATTCAATAACCAAGTGGCGTATCACCGCGGCCGACGAATGGCTCAATACGAATATGCCTATTGCTAAACGTAGGGCTGTGTTTGATATGAGATTTAAAAAATCAAATGGTATCCAGGAACTTTTGGATGCGGTTTGGGGTTACAAGCTGGAAAAGGTTTTTTCTGTAAAGGATATCGCCTCTCCGTATAATCTCTTCTGCTGCATTTTTGTAATCTTCTGCGCCTTTTGACTTGGGGGCGTATTCGAATATGCTTTGTCCGAACACGGCGGCTTCTTTCAATTTCACGCATAATCTCATCTGGGTGTTGAATATAAGCTCGCTGAAATGCTCTTTGACTGTTTCTATGCTCTCCCTTGTCATTCTCATTCTGCGGTCAACCATGCAAAATAGAATCCCCAGTACTTTAATTTCGGGATTGAGATTATGGCGTACCTTATCTATGGTGAACATAAGCTGCTCAAGCCCTTCAAGCGAGAGATAATCGGCTAATAAAGGAATTATAACCTCTTTTGAGGCAGTTAAAGCATTAAGCGGAAGAAGGCTTAAAGACGGCGGGCAGTCAATCAAAATATAATCAAACTCCTCCCGCATCTTGGCTATTTTATCTCTCAGCCTAAACTGTTTATCCTGCCTATCGGCCAGATTTATGTCCGTGTTCGCAAGATCTACATGAGTGGGAGCGAGCATCAAATTTTTGGTGGTTGTCTCTATGATAATATCGTCTAAGCCCATATCATCTTCCAGCAGTATATCAAACATGGTCTTCTTCAAAGTGCTTATATCCACACCCAGAGATAAAGAGGCATTCGCTTGCGGCTCTATGTCTATTATGAGTGTTCTATAACCTTTATTTGCAAGGCAAGCGGAGATGTTTACGGTTGTTGTGGTCTTACCTGTTCCCCCCTTCTGGTTGATTACACATATAACCCTTCTCATTTATCATCCTCTTTTTCAAAAATGTCTTTGCGCTTCTTTTTCATATTATCCCTTAACTTTCTTGCCCGGAAAATACCTTTTCCGTGCGGCGCCTGTTCAAAAATCTTTTCTTTTTTCGTAACTTCCGGCGGTTTTATCGCCCCGCTCTTACCCGGGATTTCCTTCGGCAGCTTTTTTTGGGACTTTATTAAAAGCAACGCCAAAAGCGCAAAAAATACTACTACAAACAAAATCCCGCCTCTCCGAGCGTATGTCCTTATTCTATGTCTTTTTAGTCCGTGTCCTGTTTTTTGCAATTCGGAAGGCCCTGTCTTTTTATCCGCTTCTCCCTTTTCTTCTTTTTTTATTTTAACTTCTGTTTCTCTTTTTTGTTTCGCTTTTTCTCCTTCGGCCTTTTCATACGCTAACAGCGCTTTTTCCCTGCCTTCTTTCTCTTTTGCGGCCCTTTCTTTTATAAGAGCTTCTTCTTTCCGTTTAGTTTCCGATGCCAATAAAGCTTCTTTCCTTTCGTCCTCAACTTGCGTTTCTTTTTCTGTTTCTATCCTCGCGTTAAGCGTATCTATAAAATTAGTTATTTCCGGGCCGCCCTTTTTCGCAATCTCAAGCGCCTTCTCCCACATAGCTATCGCGTGTTTGGCCTTCCCTTCATTGTATAATTTTTGCCCTTTTTCAAAATATTCCTTAACCTCGGCAATCCTTTCTTCAGCTTTTTTACTTTCAAGGATTTCCGTTTTTCTTGTTTCGCCGGCCTTGCCTTTCGTCTTCTCGATAAGTTTTGTCATTTTCTCGGCAAGATTCTTCAGCTCCTGGTCATAATAGGCAGGTTCTATTTTTACATCTTTTATTTCCCTGCCGCGCACAGCGATCTTATCATCCCGCACCAGGGCTCTTGAAATTTCTATTAATTCCTTTATTTTTATCTGGGTTTTATCTATATACTTAGTAATTTCTTCGCTGGTAGGGTCTTCCTGAAGGGCTTCTATGAATTCCTTTAAAGCTTCCTCGAATCTTCCTTCATTATACATTCTCTTGCCGGCCTCAAGGTGCCCTTTATCCTGGCAAAAACCGGCGGTTAAAAGAAAGGAAAATATAATTATGGATACACAGCTTATTACCGATATTTTTCTAATTTTCATATACAGGCCCACTTTTTGTAAAGTATAACACACGCATTATCTATTGTAAAGCTACAATGGTTCTTTTTTGTAAATAACATATCAAAACGGCCCTCCCGTGACCTTCTGAATGAACTCTACGCCCTTTTCCCATTCTCTTTCCGCTTTTTTAAACTCGCCGTTTTCGTAGAACGTTGTTCCCCTATTCATATATTCTTTTGCTATTTTCAATATTTTCTTTTTCCTGTCTTTTACCCAGACCGCGTCCGCTTTTTGGCCGATTAATATCCCTTCCCTCCACTCGGATACAGAGCTTTCATAGTCTTTTATGGAATAAAACTCTTTTCCGACCATAAGATGGAGTTTAACCATTTCAACGATTACTTTTCTTTCATCTTTGATTTTTGCAATCTTCTCAATACCTGCGTATTTCATTGCTATAATTTTCCTTATCCGGCGTTTCTTTTCTTTTATTTTATACCGTACTTTATTCATGAAATTCAAAAGAGTCTCATCATAAGCGTTTATTTCGTATGCCTTCTGGAGAAGATAAAGCGCCTTTTCTTCCAGGCCGGATTCGTAAAATTCTTTGGCTCGTGCCATGTAAAATATAAAAAATCTCTCTCCGGTTTTAGCTTCGCCCATATATTTCTCCGCTAAGTAATACGCCTCTATCCCATGCTCGAGGCATTCTAACGCCCTTTCGTATTGTCTTAGCCTGTACCACTTCATTGCTTGAGCGTAGCAAGCTTTTGTCTCTTTGAAATACTTAGCATCGCTTGGTATTTGGTTGATTTTAAAAACTTCAACCATAAATTCATCGGCGATTCGCTTTAGCGTCTCTTCGCGCGACTCAAGCAGCTTCTCGGCATCATCAAGGAATTTATACGTCAGTTGTATATACGGGCCTACGCCCTGATAATCCTCATCCGGAGAGTCTTTGTCATCATACCTCAAGAAGTTATACCCCGCCGCGACCCTTAGGTGGTTAAATATAGTCAATCCTGTCTCGATGGCCGCGCCCTGCTTTATCGTGTCCGTGTTGTAATTTTGAAGGATCCTATAAACACCTGCCGCGTCTACATAAGAATTGAATTTATATGTGAGTTTGGTTGTCTTGAGGTCGGTCAAGGAACGGGTCTTTATATCGCCTGCCTCCTCAAGCGCTGATTTTAAGGCGTATTTGCCGAAAACTTCCCATCGAGGCGTAATATCGTATATCGCCTCGATGCTTCCTATGTGGGAGGCGTAATCTGATACCGACAGAGACGTATTGTCGAGGTCTTCTTCGTATTCATATTTCGCGAAAAGGTTTAGCGTATCATTCTCGACAGGCCTATAACCTATGCCGCCTACAAGGCGCTTTGTCTCTCTTAAGTTTAGTTTTTCGTCCCGGTCGCGTTCCCTGTGGTACTCTGCCTTCGCAAGTAGATACGTGGCGTCATCAATGCTCATCTTTGAGTCAAGCCCGAGGTTATATATCCTCTTTGATTGGGCGTCCCTGAATTCGAACTTTGCCCCAAAGGCATCGTTCTTATCTCCAAAGACCTTAACGCGGGAGGACGCATCGGGTAGATAATCGGTTGTTACGCTTACTGCGGTTTCTTCATAGCCGGTACTGCCGGTGGTCTTCACCTTCTCGAAAGCGCCTCCTACAAAGAGGCCCTCAAGGGCCTCTACCCTGGAACTATACCCCACCGCCTCTTCATTTTTGTCTTTTGAGATTACGCGGCTGGTGCGGCTCTTTATGGTAAGCTTATCATTTACGGCAATATCCTCTTCTGTGCCAAAGGTGGTCTGGTCGAGTTTCCCGCCGGTAAAGCCGTATTCTACGTAGCTTCTCTTTCCGTCTCTGTCGGTCATAAAGCCAACGCTTGAGATACTGTTCCGCAGGCCTTTGCCTGTATCGTCTGTCTCTTCGCGGGTATAATCGTGCCTTGCGTATATAGAGGTATTATCATCAAGCTTTATATCAATCCTGGGCGAAAGCCTGTTAATCTCCTTTTTAAACTCGTCTTCGTAAAGCTCCCTCTGCCAGGCATACTCTGTTGAGCCGATTATATTCTCCGTAAACTTTATTCCTCCTTTTAGATTCAACTTATGCGTATATATATCGTCTATCGTGTCTTTTTCGTCTATTGTTTCATCGAAGCCGTATCCGGCGGACAAAAACAGGGTATCATTTTTAAATATGAGATCTGCCTTCGTCTCTCTGTCGTATATCTTGCTTTCCATGGAGCGCTTTGCCCAGTGGTCGGTTATAAGAGAGATATTTTTGGTTATATCAAGCTGGCCCGTTGTGCCGTATTTCTGCACTCCCTCCTCCGTAACGTTTACAGGGTTGAGGAACTCTCTTCCTATCTGGGCCGCATAGGCCTGGAGCCTAAGCCTATTATCGAATAAAGCGCTTGAGCCTTCGATTCTTAAGGCATCGCCTGTATCCTCATCGGTCTTATTGGAACGCGCCCATTCACCGGCAAGCGTCGTATTAGGCAAAACCTGCCATATAGAATCTACGCCTACGAGGCTATAGAAGTATTCCTCCCTGTCTTCGGTTATAACCTGGCTTCCTATCTTTAGCCTATCCTTCAGGAGAGTAAGCTCTCCCCGGGAGCCGGTTATGTAATGCCTATCGTCTTGGGTTGAAGAGACATATTCATAATCGACAAAGATGTAGACCGGGTCGTTATTCTCATCGTACGTCGGGACCGGCTCCCTGAACATAAGCCGGCCCGTAGTATAGTCGATCTCGTAATCATCGCCGCGCGATTTTGCCTGTGCCTTAAGGACAATATCGTATCTTGAGCTATCCCGGACCTCTATTTTTACGTTTTCTGTCTCTTCTAAGACAGGGATCCTTGTTAAGTAATACGGCCCCGATATGCCGCGTCCCGCGAAGATATCCTGCCTCTGCTCCTGTAATGTCCTGGCGCCGAAGAAAGAGGCCTCAGCCGTAATCTGGTTGTCTGCCTGCTGACTTATGAAGTCCTCACTTTTGACATGGGTCGTGACACCATGCAGCGTTCGGCTGTATTTGGTTAGTTCCGTCTTTGTAAACTCATCTGTCGCGTAATTCCCTATCATTGCGTAAGAAGCATCTTTATCTACCCTGATAAAAAACTTCCCCTGCGAATCCGCGTCGTTCGCGAGGGTGGATTGGTCTGCGTATATGGGGTAATACTTCTCAGGGTTAATCCAGGAATAGAGATGGTCGTGGTAATCCCTTGTCGAGTCATACCTTGTACTTAAAAGATACTCTCCTTTTATCTTGGCCTTAGCGTATAAGACGACCTTGCCGCTCCGGTAGAATTTATCATCTGCTTCAAGCGCCATCCCGATATTATCGCCCCGGGCGATGTTTTCGACTTTTCCGTTTGATTTAAGATAGCCGAGCGTGCCGTCTGCTATGCCTACAATCATAAATTGCGTCTCTTCGGCGTGGCGTTCCTTTTGGAGCTTCTCTTCAACCGGTGTAAGAAGCTGTATCGGGAAGTTGCACTTCGCGGTTCCTGATTCCGGGACCTGGACGAAGAGAGATCCCTCCGGGATGTCGCTGCGATAACGGGGCCCCTTATTATCGTCCTGCGTCGTTTGCCCCTCGCCCCTCGTCTCGTTATATAGTTTCTCCTTGATCCAATCCCCAAGGCTCCTGCGTTGGATGAGATTTTCTTCTTCTTCTGTTTTCCGGTTACTGGCCACCGGTGACGCGGTGGCCCGGCGGCCCTTTGTTCCTTCGCGCGTTAGCGGCCCTCCCGCAAGCATCCTCTGGTCCAGCCGTAAGACGTGCATACCCTGTGCCACATCGGGTATAGAATACCGTCCATATTCATCAGTAACTACCATGGTCCCGTCTTCAAGTATCAACGCCGCGTATGGAACCCCTTCCTCACCGCTATCCTGGGCGCCGTCCCGGTCTATGTCATTAAACACCTTTCCTATAACCATACCTCTTTTGGTAAATAGCCCCTCTTTTATATCTACCACCGCAATAGACGGCCCGGCTGAAGTGGATGAGCCGT
>Ga0272442_10003277_pt1 | contig 22818 bp, 25 predicted proteins | sample SSMForm2O_FD_200262 | JGI IMG/M metagenome (GOLD analysis project Ga0272442, IMG submission 200262) | Marine sediment archaeal communities from Little Sippewissett salt marsh, Falmouth, MA, United States - SSM-Form-2O | ecosystem: Environmental > Aquatic > Marine > Wetlands > Sediment ...
CACGCGAAGCGTGCGAGTTACCCGCGGCCCTAATCGGGGAGGCGGGATTTGGCGTCGAGCGCAGCGAGACCTTGAGCACGCGAAGCGTGCGAGTTACCCGCGGCCCTAATCGGGGAGGCGGGATTTGGCGTCGAGCGCAGCGAGACCTTGAGCACGCGAAGCGTGCGAGTTACCCGCGGCCCTAATCGGGGAGGCGGGATTTGAACCCGCGGCCCCTGGCTCCCAAAGCCAGTGCTCTGCCGGACTGAGCTACTCCCCGTTGCGTTTCGATTGCGGCCGTCATCCTACCTTCCGCAGCTCGTGTGGGTCAAGGCAGACGCACGATAGCGAGCCTTCATCCGCCTCCTTTGTCTCATGACAGGGGGCTGGGCTTTGCTCGTATTCCCAATTTGAGTACACTCGGTGAGGCAACATTCCCCTACAGCAGAGGACATCCATGAAGCGACGAATGTTCGTCCGGTCTACGCTTGCAGCCACAGCAGCAGTTGCCGTTCCTCGCAGTCGGTCGTTTGCCGCGCTCTTTCAGGAGGCCCCGCAGGAGCCGCCCGATGTTCCGGCCATCACCGGCGCTGGAGAAGAAGTCGTTCTCCAGGGCAAGGACATCGCGGAGCTGGCGGCTCGCATGGACGGTCCCGTGCTGCTTGCTGGGGACAGCGGATACGACGAGTCCCGCCTGATCCTCAACCCGTCGTTCGACAAGTATCCGGCGCTGGTAGTCCGACCTACGGGCGTCGCCGACATCAGGGCCGCCGTCGACTTCGCCCGGGATCACGACAATCTGCTGGTCGCAGTCAAGTGTGGCGGTCACAGTGCATCCGGGAAGTCGACCTGCGACGGAGGGATGCAGATCGACTTGTCGTTGTTCCGGGATGTCCGCATCGATCCGAACGCTCGCACGGCCTGGGTCTCCGGGGGGAGTCTCCTCGGGCCAGTCGACCGTGAGGCCATGGCCTTCGGTCTGGTGACGACCATGGGCACCGTGTCTCATACGGGCGCGGGCGGGCTGGTTACGGGCGGCGGCTTCGGGCGCCTCGGGCGCAGGTTCGGTCTCTCGATCGACAACCTGCGGTCTGTCGACATCGTGACGGCGGATGGGGAGTGGCACCATGCGAACGCCAAGGAGAACAAGGATCTCTTCTGGGCGGTGCGAGGCGGCGGCGGCAACTTCGGAATCGTGACCAGCTTCGAGTTCCAGCTGCACCCCATGCAACGACAGGTTGTCGGCGGGGCCATGGTGTTTCCGATCGAGAGTGCCCGTGACCTGCTCTCCATGTATTCCGAATACTCGCACGCCTCCCCGGATGAGCTGGCGATGGGCTTCTTCGTTTCGTATCCGGACGGCCGTGACCCCGCCTGCGGCGTCGCGGTCTGCTATTCCGGTCCCGAGAGCGAGGCTGAGAAGGTGCTCGCCCCCATCACGAAGGTCGGGAAGCCGGTCTTCGACGGGTTCAAGGCCATGGACTACGTGGCCTTGCAGAAGTCAGGGGATTCGGACGATCCACGAGCCCGCGCGTCGTACCTGAAGAGTGGTTTCGTGAACGAGATGTCCGGCGCGATGATCGATGACATCCTGGACGGACTCGAGGGCGGGCCAGGCCGGGACACGGCCGTGTTCTTCCAGCAGAGCGGGGGCGCGATCAGCAGGGTCCCCAGCGACGCCACCGCTTTCGCATATCGGGACTCGATGGGGAACATCCTGAGTGCCGTCGACTGGGCTCATGGGGAAGACCCTTCAGAGCACATCGCCTGGGAGCGGGCCTACTGGAAGAACCTCGAATCGTATACCAACGGTTGGTACGTCAACGATCAGCCCCTGGATGGTGGGAAGCCGGTCAACGCCAACTTCCGGGGGAATTACGAGCGTCTTGCGGCGGTCAAGAGGCAGTACGATCCAGACAATCTGTTCCGCTTGAACGCGAACATCAGGCCCTCAGCCTGATCCAGATGCGCCGGAGGGCGGCTGAAGCCGCCCTCCGCATTGCTGTTTCAAGGTGTGTGCCCGCCCCCGGCGGGTCAGCGTTTGCCTCAGCCGCAACCCGTGCGGCTCCAGACGACTGCCACTACCACCAGGGCAAGGAGAGACAGCACCTCTGACATAATATTGCTCCGCAAAAGCGTTCTTGATCGATTCGAGAAACGGCGGGCAACATGCAGCCCACTCGGCACGGCCGCCATACCACCGTGCCATACAAACGAGGCAGGGTCCCAAAGGGTTCCCGAGGTGCGGGGCTGCTCAGACCTTATCGGATCCTCTTGAGAGCTCAATCATGAGTCGCCGGACGGCAGCGGCAGCCTCGAACAGCAGCCAGAGCTCCAGGACGAAGATCGCTCCCCCGACGGCAGCGAGAAGCACCTGGTCATTCGTTACGAATCGAACCAGGTTGAGCACCATCGCCCACGTCGTCATGACCAGCAGAAACGCCATTGGGATCGCCGTAACCCAGACGCGTCTTCCCAGCTTGAGCAGGAACAGTGTGAGTACCAGGAGGCTGAGCCCGGCGAGGAGCTGGTTCGTCGTCCCGAACAGGGGCCACAGACGCATCCCACCCGCTCCCCGGTCCAGCCCGAGGGCCAGCAAGGCACAACTCGCAACGGCGATGAGCGTGGCCACCCATCGATTCTGGACGGCCTTCAGCCGGTACTCGACACCCAGCTCGGCGATGATATAGCGCTGCAGCCTCACGCTGGTGTCCAGGGTGGTGGCTGCGAAACTGATCACCACCACCGCCGCGAAGATCGTAGCCACCCCGTGGGGAATCCCGATTCCTTCTGCGAGGACGCCTACCCCGTTGACGAAGGCCGTGGTAGCGCCCGTAGAGGCTGCCGCCCATGACCCGTAGTGGTCGTGCCACCCATCGATTCCGACATAGAGTGCGAAGCCTGCGGTCGTCGCCAGGATCGATGTCAGTGCCAGGGCGCCCTCGCCCAGGGCTCCCCCGTATCCGACGTAGCGCGCGTCCGGCTCTCGATCCAATTGCTTCGACGACGTACCGGACGCCACGAGACCGTGGAAACCGCTGATGGCGCCACAGGCGATCGTAATGAACAGGAGTGGGAACCAACCCGGAGCGTCCGCCGGCAGGTTCGTGTTCACCGCGGGCGCCACCACCTGCGGGTTCGCCACGATCACGCCGGCACCGATGATCCCGAGCGCCACGAACAGCTGGTGTCCGTTCACGTAGTCGCGTGGCTGCAGGAGCAACCACACCGGGAGAACGCTGGCGACAAAGGTGTACGCGAACAGGATGATGATCCAGCCCACCCGCTGTCCGTCCTGTGCTGCCGCGGCGGCCGCGACCGCCGGATCCTGCGCAGCGGTGGCCAGTTGAGCGCCCGTGGGCCCCAGACCGAGGAGGTCAGGAAGTGTGAAGGGTACGTACTGCCCCACCCAGATCAGGGCGTACAGAATGACCAGGGCCGCAAGAGACGGGGCAAGGATCCCGGCACCCGTTCGATAGATCAGAAAGCCCACCACCAGCGCCACAACCAGGCTTCCCCACACCGGCAGCACCGCTCCCGGATTCGCCATGAACAGGTTCGCGATGATCACCGCGAACACCGCGTTGACCATCAGGAGCAGGAAGAAGATCAGGAGCAGGAAGAGAACCCGTGCCCGATCGCCGACGATGGACTCGGCCAGCGTGCCGATCGAGTTGCCCTTGTGACGCGTCGAAATCCACAGGGTGCCGAAATCGTGTACCGCACCGGCGAAGACGGTGCCCACCACGACCCAGAGGAAAGCCGGCAGCCACCCCCAGATCACCGCGATAGCCGGCCCCACGATCGGAGCCGCCCCGGCAACGGACGTGAAGTGATGGCCGAACAGGACGTGCCGGTTCGTCGGCACGAAGTCCACCCCGTCCTCGAACTCGTGCGCTGGCGTGACAAAGTCAGGATCGAGCTGATAGATGCGGCGGGCGATGTACCGTGAGTAGATCCTGTATCCGGCGATGAATGCGCTGACGCCGATCACGAGGAGTGCGATGGAGCTCAAGCAGGGGCCTCCGTCCCGTGCGCACGCAACAAGCCGAACAGCCTCTCCAGTTGATCCGCCCCGACGGGGTCACGGTCGAGGAGCGGCAGGTAGCCGACGGGCCAATCTTCGAAACGGATCGCGATGTCGGCAAGGTGTGCCGCTTCCCTGGCCTTGCGCCGGACGAGGAACGGATCGGTGGTGGTGCCTGGAAGGAGTTGATTCACGATCACGCCTCCAACCGGAATGCCGTGCCTCGAAAGCGCCGTCATGATCCGGTGCGTCTCGAGCACGGGCAATCGCTCGGCGACGGTGACGAACAGAAACGCGGTGCGAGATGGATCACAGAGCATATCGCGCGCATTCGAGAAGCGCTCACGTCGCTCTTCCAGTGCCTCGATCACCACATCCCTGCCCTGCGATTCAGAGCCGGCCGCCTCTCCGGCCACATTGCGCCACATCCGCCCCAGGGCGGTGACCTTCTTCCTCTGTGAGATCAGCGACCCCATCCAGGTCGTCATCAGTTCCGGGAGGGAGAGGAGACGAAGCGTCTGCCCCGAAGGGGCCGTGTCGAACACGATCCGCTCGTATTGTCGCTCGGCGATGATCCTCGCGAATCGATCAAAGAGGGCGGCTTCCTCGGAGCCGGGCGAGGCCCGGGCAACGTCCAGCTGGCGTTCCACTTCACCAGCCAGGCGCGGCGGGACAGCGTCCGCGATGCGCTCCCGCACCTCCGCCATATAGCGCTCGGTCTCAGTGATGGGGTCCAGCTCCATCGCCCACAGATCCGACGAGACCTCCCGGGGCTCCGGCCCCAGCGTGACTTCCAGGGCGTCACTGGTCGAGTGGGCCGGATCAGTAGACACGAGAAGCGTTCGGGTGCCCTGGGCGGCTGACCCGAGGGCCCGGGCCGCCGCCAAAGTGGTCTTCCCTACCCCGCCCTTGCCGCCGAAGAACAGGAGTGGGCGTGCCATGGCCCCCTGAAGCGCCTCAAGGTGGCTCACGCCGCGCTCAGCAGCACCGGAAGCCTCCCTCCGGGGCCTCGGCCATTCCCATGCGAAGGTGCCACTCGTGGAACTGCTCCAGTACTTCCGGGAGCAGTTCAAGCGAATAGAACTGCAACGGGCTGGGCACGCCGAGCAGATCCGCGAATCCGAGCACGAACAACAGGTCCCTCTGGCGCAGATACTCGCGGTGGATCGTCGTCCGGTATGGGACGAAGTAGATGCCTTCGTAGATGTCCCTCGCCGTCCGCAGGCGCCGCAGCAGGTCAGGCCCCGTACGGTCCTCCCGGTTCACGACGGCTCGCAGTCGGTCCGCACCAGGCTCACGGCACCGCGCACCTGTCCGGCGGATACTGGAGAGCCAGGCGTCCAGACACGCCCCTCCCCAACCCAATTCGACTGCGCCCGCCCCGCGCGCACTGTGAACGCCGCCCGTTCCTCGCCCGTGACCAGACGGACCCAGACCGAATCTGATGCGGGGGACGCCCAGATCGCCTCGTGCAGCCGCGGCTGCGCTTGACCGGGGACAGCGATGGAGAAGATGGACTGCCCGGCTCGGCCCGCCGGTTCGTCACGAGTCAGTTCCAGCGTCCCTGGCAGATAGCCCGTTTCAGGCGACCAGGAGAACTCGAGTCGATAGCACCCGACGACGTCCGAGGTCGGAGCGACGCGACCCTCGGGGATGGAGTGCCACGGATCGATCGGGGGGCGAACGGACTTCGCTTTGGCGAGAGGCTCCGTCCGTCGAGGTGAATCTGCATCACGCTCCACCTCGTCGGCGCCATCTGCGGGAGCTGCCTCGCGAGCCACTCCTCCCTGGGCCCGCAGTTCTACAGGGGCGGCCCCTTCGGCTCGAGGAGCCTCGGCAGCCTTCGAGGGTTCCTCGTTGGCTTCGGCCAGGCGGTCCTTACGCAGACCGAGTTCCTGCGACTCGGCCTCTCCCACCGCGTCGTCCGCAAGAAGCTCCGCCGCGTTCTGACGGGCGGCTTCCGAATCAACGGCGGGGCTGACTGCTTGCACCTGTCCCTCGTGGAACGGGTCCGTCCAGCCCTTTTCTTCGAGCACGGCCCGCCCGATCCAACCGGCCCCGAGGGCGAGGGCGATGGTTGCCGCCCAGCCAAGCCGTTGGGGCGACAGCCATCCCATTCGCACCCGGCCGCTCCGGGAAGCCGACGGCCCTGGCTCGCCTGCCCCGGCCCGAGCTCGTTGCTGGATCTGCTCGAAGGGTGGTGCCGATCCGCGAGGAATGACCGACTCCAGGATCTCTCCTGCAGCATCGCGCAACGCGCGAGCATCTTCAAGGCGCGCGGCGCAGTCCGAGCACGCTTCGAGGTGGAGACGGACGGTACGCCCCTCCTCCGAGCCCTCGGGGATCGCACCATCAATCCAGGCATGCAGCTGGCCTTCAGGGATGTGTGGCATTCTGGTCCTCTCCCGTCCTGTGCGCGTCGACCAGTCGCCGCCGCGCCCTCGAGAGGGTCGTTCCGATGGCTCCGCGAGCCAGCCCCGTCTGCACAGCGATCTCGTCATAGCTCAGCCCTGCGTCCCACAGCAGCAGGACCTCGCGATCCCTCTCGCTCAATCGATCGAGAGCCGCCTCGACGGCCTGGTGTCGCTCCGTGCGCTCCATTTCCTGATCCACACCCTCCGCAACGCGGTCTGACTCTTCAATCCGAACCAACGCCAGGTGGCGTCGTCGCCGAATCGCCGTACGGGCCTCGTCGCGCGCCAGATTGCGTGCTACCGAAAACAGCCACGCCCGAGGTTGCTCCGGATCGTGTCGAAGAGCCCGCACGAAGGTCTCCTGAGCGAGGTCGTGCGCCCGGTCCTCTTCCCACACCATGCGGTACAGGAAACGCACCAGGTCGTCGTACGACGCCTCGTAGATCGCCGCCCAATCGGTTCCCAAGCCGGTCCTCGTTCTCGAAGTGTCCCGCAATGCTGACTGAACATACATCTCGGGAGTCCGAAGGGCCCGGGTCAAGTCCTGCGCCCCTGCCGTCATCGACAACTCGAGCCCGGCAAGCGGATGAGACAGGCCACCGATCCGGAGCAGGGAGGAGGTATCTCGCAGTCTCTGCGGGTGGTTGGCTAACCGCCAACTCGGCAGCCCGGGGCGGCGACTCTGGATTCGTGGGTACCGAACAGGCACACATCAAGAGCCAAGCAGAAGAGATCAGCGTGACTCGGAAAACGGTTTCCATCGAGTGCATCGGATCCCTCGCGTCATCGGTGGACAGTTCGTTCCTGCTCCTGATGACGAACCAGGTGACGGGGGTTGCACAGCCGAACCCGACGACGTTCGCCGGGCCCGGGTCCAGGGAGGGGTCAGTTCACGGGAGGTATTGGCTGGGAATTGGCTCGGATTCGGTCTCGCCCTGCCAGAAGATGTTCACGATCCACCAACGCCGGCCGTCGAACATGAGCTGGAAACTGTTGATCCCGCGGGTGAACGGCTCGCCATCGGCCTCCCTCCGCGACTCGTACGTGCTGAACGCGTGGGCGATATGCCCATAGCTCTCGGCCACCTGGTGGATCTCGACCTCGAAGAAGGCATTCTCCGCAAACCAACCCGTCGCCCCCTCGATCCACTCCTCGACGTCCATGTAACGAAAACCGTATCCGCCCTCTGGATTCGGGAACGACGGAGTCAGCTGGGCTCCCGGCAGGAATAGCGAGCGCATTCGATCCCAGTCCCGCTCAGCGCCGGCCGGCCCGGAGATCACGTCATACACGGCAGCAATGATTGCATCGGCGGACTCGACGTCCCCCGGGGCGGCGGAGGGAGGGCTCTCCTGCGCCAGCAAAGATCCCGGCAGCCCGGACAGGAAGACCAGCGCGAGTGCGCCGCGAGTGAACGTCTTAGGTCCAATAATCATCGAAGCGACTCCTGGGATTCAAGAGGTTCCAGCCAACGACGAAACGACCGGATCGCCTCCGCCCTGTGGCTGATCGCAGCCTTCACCTCCGGCGGCAGTTCGCCAAACGTCTGGCCGTACTCGGGAAGGAGGAACAGTGGATCGTACCCGAACCCTCCGCGGCCCCTCTCTGCCCGGGTGATCCTGCCGTCCACCCGGCCTCCGACCACCAGAGTACGGTCGGCTGTCACGCAAGCCAGAGCGCACCGGTAGTGCGCGCTTCTCTCGGCGTCTTCTACCTGTTCGAGCAGCCGCAGGAGGCACTGGTTGTTCGCCGCATCCTGATCCGCCCCCTCCATCCCGTGATCGGCGGCGAAGCGCCGGGACCTTACGCCAGGTCCTCCCTCGAGGGCATCTACGCAGAGGCCGGAATCGTCCGCCACGACGTCCATCCCCGTGTGCACACGGTAGAACCGGGCCTTGGCCAGCGCATTCTGCTCAAACGTCCCGAATATCTCGACGTCGTCTTCGCCCGGCAGGCGGGCGATTCCAATATCCCGAAGGGAAGAGACCTCAAGGGGCAGTCCCTCGAGGAGTTCCACGATCTCACGAACCTTGTGGGCGTTCCGCGTCGCGAGGAGGAGCTTCCGTTGGACCACCGGAGGCACCTTCTACTCGCCCGCCAACGGACTTCCGATGGTCACCGTGGGGCCGGACTCCGTCGTGGTCCCGGTGGAGCCAGCACCGTCCAGCGTCAGGAACAGCAACAGAACCGGCAGATACAGCAGGGAAACACGGAAGAGCCCCCGTGCTGCGGGAGAATCGGCTCTGGCCGCAAAACGGATAGCGCTCGCCAGATAGGCGCCCGTGAGAAGGAGGGCCGCAAAGGCGTAGAAACCACCGGTAAGGCCCAGCAGCACGGGGAGCAGGCTCGTGGGGAGCAGCGCCAGGGCGTACAGCACAGACTGGTGCCTCGTCTGCCTCCCGGCGGGATCTGACACCCCTAGCATCTTCAAACCGCCCCGCCGGTAGTCCTCGCTGTACATCCATGCGAGCGCCAGGAAGTGCGGAAGCTGCCAGAAGAAGAGAATCCCGAACAGCGCCCACCCCCCGGGGTCCAGAGATCCTGTGGCGGCCGTCCAGCCGCCGAGGATTGGCAGGGCTCCCGGTACCGCACCCACGAGCGTGGAAAGAGACGAGACTCTCTTCATGGGCGTGTACGCGAGTATGTAGCTCAGGAGCGCAAGTACGGCGAGAAGTGCCGTGAGCGGATTCACGAATACGGCGAGGATGCCCACACCCAGGGCCGCCAGCGCGATCGAGAACCACGTCGCGGCTGCCGGGGTCACTCTTCCGGTGGGAAGCGCCCTGCCCCGCGTACGCCGCATCATGGCATCGATGTCGCGTTCAACGACCTGGTTGAGTGCGCTCGTCCCACTCGCTACCAACCAGATTCCTACCGAGGCCGCCAGTAGAGTCCAGACGTCCACGTCTCCACGGGACCCCAGCAGGAAACCAGCCCCGGAGGTGATCAGAACCATCAGGGTGATGCGCGGCTTCGTCAGCGAGAACAGGTCGCCCGGCCCGTTAAGATGTCCAGAAGGCGGCGTTCCGGACACGTCCTTCACCTCGGCCTCGTCTCCCATCAATCCACTCCCCCGGCCTGGATCCTGTGAACCAGTCCCGAGCTGGAAAGACCGGCCTCGAGTTCAACGAGCACGACGTCTCCGCCCGCCCGCCGAACCGCCGCCGCGCCCGCGATCTGGTCCTCCGAGTAGTCCGTCCCCTTGACCAGCACATCGGGCAGTAGCCGGGAGATGAGCTCCTCCGGTGTGTCCTCCTCGAACACCGTCACGGCGTCGACGAAGCGGATGGCCGCGAGAATCGCCGCCCTGTCCATCTCCGATTGATACGGCCGAGCTTGCCCCTTCAAACGACGAGTGGATTCGTCGGAATTCACCCCAACAACGAGGCGATCGCCCAGGGAACGAGCGGCCTGGAGGGATGCAACGTGGCCACGGTGCAGCAAGTCGAATACTCCGTTCGTGAAAACCAGTCGGTAGCCGCGAGGACGCCCGTGCAGTCGCACCAGTTCCTGCCGGTCCAGTATGGGCGCGGCGAGAGGCTTGTCGCTCGACGTCGACCCGGCAGTTGCCGACTCAGAAATGGGTGTCCTCCAGTTCCTCGATCGACGGAGCCACCGGTTGCGGCTGACGGGCGAAAAGAACCTTCAACACCGGCGGCACGACGAACGTCGAGAGGATGACCATGATGAGGATGGCGCTGTACACTTCGCCGGAGAGGATGCCGGCGGACAGGCCAATGGCGGCGAAGATCAGGCCCACCTCGCCCCTCGGCACCATGCCCACGCCGACCACCAGCTTGCTGATGCCGGCCCGTCGCACGGCCAGGCCCGCCACCAGCTTACCGAAGATGGCTATCGCGGTGAGGATGAGCCCCACGATCAGTACGGCCCCGTCGAAGTCGGCGGATCCGGGGATGAACAGGTGGACGTTGACGGGTGCCCCTACCACGACGAAGAAGATCGGTGTGAACACATCGGCGACCGGCTCGATCTTCTCGACCACCGAGTCGAACTGATTGGTGGACGAAAGGACCAGGCCAGCGGCAAAGGCGCCGATGATCATCGCGGAGCCCGCCCAGTCGGCGAGGGCCGCGATACCCAGGGCGAAGCAGAACGCGGTCACCAGCAGAACGCCTCGCACGCGCATCTTGTCCACCGCGTCGAACAGGATCGGGGCGAAGCGGTTTCCGATCACCACGGCGAGCACCAGGAAGCCGACCGCGAACACGAAGATCTTGCTGATCGCGAACAGGCCCACCGCCGCGCCGGAGGCAAGACCCGCCACGACCGCCAGGATCACGATCCCTAGGACATCGTCGATTACGGCGGCTCCGATGATGATCCGGGCTTCCGAGGTATGCATCCTCTCGAGGTCCGAGAGCACGCGCGCGGTGATCCCGACCGAGGTGGCCGTCAGGGTCGCCCCCACGAAGATGCAGACTATGACGAAGCTGATGCCCTCGGGTGTGACCCCGATGCTCGGATTCGCCATGTACCAGTAGAGGAACCCAAGCCCGAACGGGAAGATGACCCCGATCAGGGCGACCGCCGACGCGGTACGCCCGACGCTGAACATCTCCTTGAGGTCCGTCTCCAGGCCGATCTCGAACAGCAGTATCGAGACCCCGATTTCGGCGAACACGTGAATGATCTCGTACATCTCGGTGCCGGCGTCCGGGATGACCCCCAGCACGCTTCCCCCGAGTATGACGCCGGCCACGAGCTCTCCGAGGACCGCAGGTTGCCCTCTTCGCTCGACCAGTTCCCCGAGGAACTTCCCCGACAGCAGGATGACGATAAGAATGAAGAACACGTCGCGGATCTGAACGCCGTGCCCCTCGGCATCATCCTGAGACTCAGCCGACGCATGGCCCTCCTCGGCTCCGTTCCCCTGCTCCTCTGCCTCCTGCCTGGCCCCGGCCCAGTGCCCGATCGCCCCGTAGGCCACCGCTGAGGAGGCTGCTGCAGGCTCCCCCGGGCGGGCGCCACCGTCGCGGGCCCCGGAGAGTGCTCCTCCCTGGCTGCCAAAAAGGAACCAGAATCCCACCAGCAGCATCGCGAGCCGCCGCAGGCGCAACCATCCGGAGAGCGGCCGGCGGGTTACCATTGTGACTGCGCTCCGTCCACGATCTTGCGCACCAGGTTGTCCAAGGCGACGTCCTGTCCCGTTGATTCACCTGCCGGGTCCGCCGGGCTGTATTCCCCTTGCCCGTTGACCCCCGTGCCGTTCCAAATGATCTCGTTCTTGCTCCGGTCGATGATCTGAATTTGCGCTACGATGTCCACCCTCCTCTGGAACACGGCAGCGCCCACATCCTCCACGCCCTGGAAGTTCATCGCCGTGTCCGTATAGCGCGTGAGCTCGGCCACGATCGTGGCATCGGCCTCTGCCTCGGCGGCCAACTGCACGCCCAGGTTGCTCCGCACCGCCTCGAGCAGCTTGTCGGTGAAGGTCTCCGTGAGCCCGAACTGCGTTGTCCTGTTCTCGATCGGCGGGATGTACACCGTCTCGATGTGAGAGGGCAGCCCTCCGCCTCCGGAGAACGTGTAGTTGCACCCGATCGAGCTCGAAGCCAGCGCCAGGACCAGGAGTCCCCGGACGAACGTCGCGCGGCTACTGAACAAGCGGCAGGTCGTACGCATGCGCGGGATGGCTCTCCTCGTGATTCGTGATTTCCTCGACCCGCCATCGGACCCGGCTGTGTTCTTCCAGGTTTCGGTACTCGGCCTCGCTCGGCCAGGAGGTGCTGCCCTCCCATTCAAGGTTCACCCTTTGAACGGTCCGTCCTCGTACGCGCTCTTCGACCCTCCTCAACTGACCATCTCGAACATAGAAGTACACCTTTCGATCCGGCCCGCCTCCGTATACGAGAACCGAGTCGGCCCCGGCCACGAAGCCCTCGGCCCGCGCATCCCCCGGCCGGAACAGGCCCGCCATGGCGTAGACGAATTCCAGGCCGGGAATCTCCACGTCCTCGATCTCACCCAGGCTCCGCAGTTCCCCGTTCGCAACGGCAATCGCCATGGCCACGTCCCCGGACGTGAAGAGGTCAACCCGGAGACTGTCCGGAGGGTTGTACCGGCCGACCCCATCTCCGCCGATATCGCCACGACGGTCCGCGTAGCGCCAGTCGAAACGCAGCGTCACGGGGACCGCAGCTCCGGTCTCGTGGCGGACCCTCCCTGCCAGATCCGCCGGGTTGGCGATGGGCGGTCCACTCTCGATCGCATTCACACATCCGGCCAGGCCCAGCGCCACAAGACCGAGAGGAGCGATGCCAGTGCCAATTCTCCGGCTCAGCGAGCTGCTACGCCGAGTCGCGCGGAAGCTACGGAGCCTCCGAACAGCGAGCAAGAAAAGAATGCCCTTCAGGCCGGATCCCGGACTCACTCGTCAGGCCAGTCGAATTCGGCGGCCAGCAGCGCTTCCAACACCGAGATGAGGTGCGGCGGAATGCGCCGGGGTCTCCCCTCGGTGTCCGTGCAAACGAGCCTCGTGCTCCCTGTGGCGAGGGCTTCCCCCGTATCAGCACGGGCTGCCAGGTAGGAAAAGGTCACCGTCCGACTCCGCACCCGGCTCACCCGGGTAAAGACATCCACCGCTTCGTCATAACCGGCCGGGCTCCGGTACTCGATCTCCACGTTCGAAACGGGCAGCTTCACGCCCTGCCGCTCCAACTCGGAATACGCCACTCCGGCCCCACGGAGCAGCTCGGTGCGCCCGAGTTCGAACCACGCGAGGTAGTGCATATGGTGCGCTCGCCCCATCTGATCCGTCTCCGCGTAGCGGACACGGAGACGCGTTCGCGCGCCGGCAGTGGGATCTGGGCTCATGTCGTCCCTCGCGGAAGATAGAACAGGCGTACGCTGGACCGTTTCACGTTCGTCAGCGGCACTCTATACTTGGCGGCATGGAAAGGTCCAGCATCGTCATCTCCGACGCCCACCTTGGAGCGGCTCCGGCGGACAGCGAGTCCGCTGTCATGGCGTTCCTCTCCGGGGTCCCGGATATCGCCGAAGATCTCCTGATCAACGGCGATCTGTTCGATTTCTGGTTCGAGTATGACACCGTGATCCTGAGTCGTCACTTCCGCGTGCTTCGCGTGCTGGCGGACCTCGTCGACGCGGGGGTCCGAATCCGGATGCTGGGCGGAAACCACGACTCTTGGGGCGGGCGATTCCTGACGGACGAGATCGGAATCGAACTCCTCGACGGACCCGTCCGGACCGAGTTGGGAGGGCTGAGAGCCTACGTGGCCCACGGCGATGGCCTCGGCGGGGGCGACTGGGGCTACCGAGCCCTCAAGTCCGTAATCCGGAGCCGGCCGGCGCGTGCTGCCTTTCGGCAGATCCATCCCGATTGGTCCGCCCGTCTGATTCGTCTGGTCAGCCGCACCGAGAGTCGGCATGGAAGGCCCGACGACCCGGGGAGTGATAATCGCTCCGAGAGACTCAGGACGCTGGCGAAGGAACTCCTGGCTTCGGATCCCGATCTCGACCTCGTGGTGTTCGGACACTGCCACCAGCCGGAACTCCTCGAGGTGGACCATGGGCGCTTCTATCTGAACTCCGGGGATTGGCTGCACCACTGCACCTGGGCCGAGGTCTCGCGAGACGGGATCGAACTCAACCGGTGGAATCCACGCTGACCATCTCCAGGTGCTCCACCTCTTCTCCAAGAAGTCGCCGGGCCAGAAGGTCGAACCGGGCAGCTTCGTCGGTGACATAGTAGCGAGCAGGCGCCGGCATTCCCGAGGTGTTCGCGATGCCCTCGGAGATCAGCAACCGCTCGAGTGCCGCAGCGGTAGACTCGGCCGAGTCAATGAGGCACACATCTTCTCCAACCACCCGTGCCAACAAGGGCTTCAGGAGGGGATAGTGCGTGCACGCCAGGACGAGAGTGTCGATTCCCTGTTCCAGCAGTGGACCCAGATAGCGCTCCGCCGCCAGCCGGGTGACCTCATCCTCCGTCCAGCCCTCCTCGACGAGCGGCACAAACAGCGGACACGCCTGTTCGAACACCAGGGCGTCCGGACGATGCGAGTGAATCACCGTGTTATAGGCCCGGCTTGAGATCGTTCCTCGCGTACCAATCACACCGATTCGTCCTGCCCTCGAGGCACTCGCCGCCGCGCTCCCTCCCGGCTCTACCACACCGAGCACGGGGACACCCGCCCTCGCCTCGACGTCGGGGAGAGCTCTCGCCGTGGCCGTGTTACAGGCTATCACGACGGCCTTGACTCCCTTTCCGAGGAGAAAATCTGTAGCCTCGATTGCGTAACGTCGGATGGTCTCAGCAGCCTTCGGACCGTATGGCACCCTTGCCGTATCCCCGAGGTAAACCGTCGCCTCGCCGGGCAAACGCTCCCTGATCGCGCGCAGCACAGTCAGTCCCCCGAGACCCGAATCGAACACCCCGATCGGAGCCGACCCCGCGCTGCCATCCCCGGTCCCGTTCATCTACGGCCCCCCGACCGGGACGGAGTATTGCAGAGCCACACCGGGGGACCCGTCGGGAGGCGGGACGACGGCACCTTCGAAACCCCAGAAGTGCGTCGACACCCAGGCATCGACACCCGCGAAGAGAGCCCAGAATACGGCCATGACGATCCAATCCTCCTTCTGGTCCTTCCGGGCTGACGCCAGCTCCTCATCACCCGCCCGCTCGGCGGCCTCCAGCTTCGCCTGCGTCTTGTAGAGCATCCAGAGGGACGTGGCTTCCATCGTGAAGTAGAACGCTCCACGCACCGGTTGATTCACGGTGGCCTGGCCCCACCCCGGGAGAATCAGACTTCGAAGGAATGCCCCCATCGGTGTTACCGGTGGACCCGCTGAATCGGTGGCGGTTACCGGGACTTCAGATGCGAAGGGCGGTATGGAGTCCGGCGGCGGCGGAACTGAATCCTGACTCTGCAAGGCTTCGACCGGCAGGACAGAGTCCTGCTCGACCGGCTCCTGACCCCGCAGTGCTCCCCTCGATGAGAGAATGAGCAGCACCGCGAGAGCCAGTGCAGGCAAGTGGCGGGAGCGTGTGGGAGTCGAACCCACCCAGGGCGCTTTTCGCGCCCCGCGACGGTTTTGAAGACCGCAGGCGACACCGGCCGCCATCCGCCCCCCCTGTTCCGTATCCCTCAGGCCTGGTTCGATGAACCTCAGGACCTGTAGGCCACCACGTCGATCTCGACGCGAGCCCCCTTGGGAAGACCTGCGGCCGCCACGGTCGAACGTGCCGGGTACGGTTTCGTGAAGTATTGTTCGTATATGGCGTTGACCAGTGGGAACTCACCCATGTCCGCAAGGTAGACCGTCGTCTTGACGACATCTCCGAACGTCAACCCCGCCTCCTCCAGAATCGCCGCCAGATTTCGGAATACCTGGGTCGCCTGGGACTCAACGTCCTCGCCCGCGAAGTCCGGGGTGCCGGGAATCAGCCCGATCTGACCTGCCGAGAAGAGAAACCCTCCCGCTTCGACAGCCTGAGAGTAGGGGCCGATGGCCGCCGGGGCCCGGTCAGTATGCAGTGCTCGCATCGCGTGTTCTCCGGTTGAGCTGCTCAGAATCAGAACAGGCCTTCGATCCGCCCATCCGCGTGGATCTTCATTCCCTCGGCCGCCGGCCGAGCCGCCAGGCCAGGCATCGTCATGACATCCCCCGTGAGAGCTACTACGAACCCGGCACCAGCCGAGATGCGGAACTCGCGAACCGTGATGTCGAAGCCACGTGGTCGCCCAAGCAGAGTCGGGTCGTCACTCAGCGAGTACTGCGTCTTGGCGACGCAAACGGGCAGGTCGCCCAGACCGTTCTCTACGATCTGCTGGGCCTGCTTGGCGGCAGCCGGAGTCATGTTGAGCTCGTCCGCCCCATACACCCTGGTGGAGATGGTCTCGAGCTTCTCACGGAGACTGAGGTCGGTCGAGTACAGAGGCTGGAAGTCGGCCTCTCCCTCGTTCAGCACGGTCAGCACTTCTTCGGCCAGCTCGATGCCACCCTCTCCGCCCCTTGCCCAGATGTCGCAGTCGGCGTAGCGCACCCCTGCCGCCCTGCACATCGAAGCCACCATCTCGACGTCTTCGTCCGTGTCGTCAGCGAACCGGTTGATGGCCACTACCACGGGCACGCCGAACTGACGCACGTTCTCCACGTGAGCCATCAGATTCTGGAAGCCCGCATCGACATCGCCCGTCACGGTCACGTGGTGCTTCATGGCCCGCAGCGTGGCCACCACGACCGCGGCCTGAGGCTCGAGGCCGCCCATGCGGCACTTGATGTCGAAGAACTTCTCGGCACCGAGGTCGGAGCCGAAGCCTGCCTCGGTCACCACGATGTCGCCCAGCCGCGTGCCGGCCTTGGTGGCGATCAGGGAGTTGCAGCCATGCGCGATGTTGGCAAACGGCCCGCCGTGAATGAGAGCCGGCCCGCCTTCGATGGTCTGCACCAGGTTGGGGGCCAGCGCGTCCCTCATCAGGAGAGCCATGGCCCCGCCGATGTTGAGGTCCCCTGCCCGCGCGAACGATCCATCCGGACGCGTCCCCAGAACGATCCGGTCGACTCTCTCTTCGAAGTCGGCCAGGTCCTTGGACAGGCAGAAGATGGCCATGATCTCGGACGCCGCTGTGATCGTGAACCCGTCCTCACGGGGAAGTCCCTGCATGGGTCCGCCGAGGCCAATCACGATGTTGCGCAGCGAACGATCGTTCATGTCCACCGCACGCCGCCAGTTGATCTTACGGGTGTCTACGCCGATCGAATTTCCGCGCTGCAGGTTGTTGTCGAATACCGCGGACAGCAGCGAGTGCGCAGAAGTGATGGCGTGGAAGTCACCCGTGAAGTGAAGGTTGATCTCCTCCATCGGCAGAACCTGCGACCATCCACCACCCGCGGCCCCGCCCTTGATTCCGAACACCGGCCCCAGGGAGGGCTCGCGGAGGCACAGCATCGTGCTCTTCTCCAGCCGCCGAAGCGCCTGCGCCAGGCCCACGGCTACGGTCGACTTCCCCTCTCCCGCGGGCGTGGGGGTCATTCCGGTGACGAGAACGACCTTCCCTTTCTCGGGCCGGTCCTGAAGAGCCTCGGGGGTGATCTTGGCGATGGTGTGGCCGTAAGGGCGCAGGTCCCCTGCTCCCAGTCCGATCTCGCCCGCGACGTCGAGAATGGGCCTAAGTGTCGCCTTTTGTGCGATATCGATATCGGTAGGCATTCTTCAGCTCCCTGTTCTATGAAGTGCTTCCGGAGGTCCCAGAAAAGATCCTCCGGTCCAGCGCCTGCACCAACTCTGCAGCCGTGACTGGCACGGCCCCCAACCTGGTCACCTCTATGCCTGCGGCCAGGTTCGCCAGGTACGCAGCCTGGCCGACAGAGGCACCCGCAAGGAGGCTTACGGCCAGCACCGCGGTAACGGTATCGCCCGCCCCCGTCACATCAAAGACCTCCCGAGCCTCCGGAGGCAGCAACCGCGTCTCGGCGGATGCCTCGACGAGAAGCATGCCCTCCTCACCCAGCGTGAGGAGCAGACAGTCGCACTGCAACCGGTCAAGGAGCGGGTGGAGCGTGACCTCGTCTCTAGGCGCCTTCTCGAGCCCCAGGGCAGCGGCGAGTTCCCGAGCGTTCGGCTTGAATATCGTGGTCCCCGGGAAATCAAAGAAATGTCTGAGCTTCGGGTCGACCACGGACGGGATTCCCCTCTCCCTGGCTCGCGCGAGCAGTGCGCGCGACAGGGCACCGTCGACCACACCCTTGTCGTAGTCTTCGATGACCAGCGCATCTGCCCACTCGACCGCTTCCAGGGCCCTCCTGGCCAGGCGCTCGTGATCGTCCTCGGCCATGGGCGCAGGATCCTCATGGTCGACCCTCAACATCTGTTGATGGCGTGCGAGGATCCGTGTCTTCCGGGTGGTGGGTCTTCCGGCCATCGGTATGAGATCGCCGGAGCCGACACCAGCCTGGTCCAGCCGTTCCGCAAGGAGCGTGGCCGAATCGTCAGAACCCACCGCGGCTACGAGGCGACACTCCCCTCCCAATGCGGCCACGCCTGCCGCAACGTTCGCGGCACCGCCCGGCGCTGCGGTTTCGGTTTCCACACGGACGACGGGGACGGGGGCCTCCGGAGATATCCGGTCCACGGAGCCACCCAGGTAGACGTCGAGCATGGCGTCACCTACGACCAGAACTCGGCCGCCGCGGGCCTTCGCGAGGAGGCGCTCGGCTTCGTCTTTCGCTACCAATGGAGAGTGTGGGAGCACGATATCGTCTTGCGTCCGATCTAGATCCCGGGTAACCTGCCGCGAAGGACTGCCCGCCGCAGGAAAGCGGCGAAGAATATCGGTCCTGCGGTCTGTTTTGACACGTCATCGTCGAGCAGGACGCGCGTCGCGCGAAACTAGTCGCAGGACGCAGGGGAGTCAAAGCCCGGGAGATCGTCGGCCCGTCATGAGCTTGAGCGAAACAGCCCGCACTCCGCTGCGCTATGTCAACGACACCCTCAAGGGTTGGGCACTCCACACGCAGGAGTACTTCCGCCTGCTCGTCCGCTCACTCCATGGCAGTGTCTCGCGGCCTTTCTATAGCCGCGATCTGGTAATTCAGATGGACGCGATCGGGGTCGGTTCCGTCGGGATCGTGCTTCTCACCGGCCTGTTCACCGGAATGGTCCTCGCTCTGCAGTCCGCCGTGGAGATGAAGCAGTTCGGGGCCACCATCTACATCGGCCGCCTGGTCGGTGCGAGCACGATCCGGGAACTCGGTCCGGTTCTCACGGCTCTCATGGTGACCGGCCGGGCCGGGTCGGGGATGGCCGCGGAGATCGGAGCCATGAAGGTCACAGAGCAGGTCGACGCGCTCTATACCATGAGCGTCGACCCCGTGCGCAAGCTGGTGGTTCCGCGCTTCGTGGCGGCGATCGTGTGCCTGCCCCTGCTCACGGTGATTACGGATGTGGTGGCGATCCTGGGAGGGATGCTGATCGCCGTCGTGAAACTGGATCTCACGATGGATCTCTACATGCGGTCGGTGTACCTGACGCTGGCCGAGACGGGCTACATCTTTCGCTACGTTCCGATCGATCTGTTCGCCGGCCTGCTGAAACCGGTGTTCTTCGGAGCGATCATCGCGATCACCGGCTGCTATTTCGGACTGAAGACCAGCGGCGGCACGGAGGGCGTGGGACGGGCCGCAACCAGGGCGGTGGTGACCACGTCGGTGTTCATCCTCGCGACGGACTACTTCCTGACCCAGGTGCTCATCGCGTTGTTGATCGAATGACACAGGACTCGCGCGACCTATGGGACTCACAGATGCGGAGGGAACTCCGCGAGGAGGTCCGCAAGGCGCTTGCGGACCTGGGAGACGAATCGACCCTGCCTTCGGTGGCGGGTCCGGTCGTGGAGCTGGAGGATCTCTGTCTCAAGTTTGGAGACCACACCGTCCTCAAGGGCGTGAGCCTCGATCTGAAGCGTGGCGAGACCCTGTCCGTTCTCGGCGGGTCGGGAGCTGGCAAGTCGACGATTCTGCGATTGATCCTGGGCCTTTCCCTTCCCGACTCGGGACAGGTCCTGGTCGAAGGACACGACATCGCGCACGCGCCCCTGACCCGGGTTCTCGCGCTCAGACGCAATATGGGCATGGTGTTTCAGGAGGCGGCGCTGTTCGACTCCTTGAGCGTGTACGACAACGTGGGCTTCTATCTCCACGAGCACACCAGTCTGTCGGAGGATGAGATCCGACGCCGTGTGCGAGAGTCTCTCGAGCTGGTCGATCTCGAACCCGATCAGGTCATGGAGTTGCTGCCGGCTGAACTGAGCGGGGGGATGAAGAAGCGCGTGGGGATTGCGCGCGCAGTGGTGCATCGCCCGAGGATTCTACTCTACGACGAGCCGACAAGCGGGCTGGACCCGATCACTACGAGGACGATCAACGACCTGATATCGAAGTTGCAGACGGAACTCGATGTAAGCTCGATCGTCGTCACACACGACATTCGGTCGGCCTTCCGCATCAGTAATCGTGTCGCTCTATTGTTCGAGGGGGTCCTGGTGTTCGTCGGTGGACCCGAGGAGATGGTGGCGTCAGAAGACGAGTACGTGCGTGAGTTCCTTCGATAGATGGCGCGGGCCCGCGGGGCCGGCGCCTGACCGGGAGTAGCCGTGAGAAGAGGTGCGGTAGTGACATGGGAGCAGGTCCGGGTCGGCCTGCTGATTCTCGTGGCCCTCAGCGTGCTCTCGGTGGGAGTGTTCCTCGTGGGCGACACCGGCAACGTCTTCGGTGAGCGGTATCGCCTCGTGACGCTCGTTCGCTCCGCCTCGGGCCTGGTACCCGGGGCAGCGGTTCAGCTGGCCGGTCAGACCGTCGGGCAGGTGGACGATATTCGGTTCATCGCCCCCGACAAGCGACCCGAGAGCCGCGAGGCCGTGGCCATCTGGCTGGCGATCAATGTCGACGTCCAGGACCAGATCCGGGAGGACTCCCGGGCCCAGGTGAGAACGCAGGGCCTGCTGGGAGACCGGCTCATCGATATCCGGCCGGGCAGCTCGACCTCGCGGGTTCTGCAGCCGGGTGACACCGTCGCTTCGGCGGCTTCACTCGACTATGACGCCCTCCTGGCCGAGGGTGCGGAGGCGGTCGGCGATCTGACGGATGTCGCCCGGAACCTGTCGAGCCTGACGCGTGGGCTGCTCGAGGGCCGCGGCACGCTGGGGCAACTGGTCGTCGACGAACAGCTCTACGATCGAATGGTGGGCCTGGCCGAGAGCCTCGATACCCTGGTAGCGTCCGCCGCGTCCCCGGACGGCGCCCTGATGCGCATGCTTACCGACGACACGCTCTATGCTGCGGTCCGCTCGGCGGTCACGTCCTTCGACACCCTGACCCGGTCCGTCGTCGAGGGAGAGGGCACATTGGGCCAGCTTGTTCGTTCGGACAGTCTGTATCGGGAGCTCACCGGCACGGTGTCGCGTGCCGACTCCCTGCTCGCCGGCTTGCTGGCCGGCGAGGGATCGGCCGGACGCCTGTTCGGTGATGAGGAACTCTACGAAGAGCTGCTACGAACGCTCGTCGAACTGAATGGAATGCTGGAGGATGTGCGTCGAGATCCGGCTCGGTTCGTGCCTGAAATTTCGGTATTCTGACGTCGCGAGGGCCCGGTCAGGCCGCGCCCTCGCTCAGGTCGTGCAGTGTCTCAAAGGTCAGGACTTTGTACCGTATTCGGCCGTTCGGCAAAGGAACATCGACCTCGTCGCCGTCACCCTTCCCCAGCAGTGCCTTCCCGATTGGAGACGCCATCGAGATCTCGGCCTTCTCGAAATCGAGATAGTCTCCGAACGCGAGGGTGTACCTCTCGACCGTATCGTCATCGAGATCCAGCACCTCGACACGGGAGCCGAATCCGATCCGGTCTTCGGGAACCGCCTCCAGGTCGATATCACTGATTTCGCCAAGACGGCGCGCGATATGATCCAACCTCGCCCGCACGAACTGCTGCCGCTCGAGCGCAGCTGTGTATTCAGAGTTCTCGCTTAGATCACCCTGGGCAACGGCCTTTTCAATCTCGTTGGGGAGTACCACGTTGAGCTCATGCAGCAGAGCCTCGGCCTCCCCGTTCAGTCGGTCCAGAAGTTCGTCGAGCACGTCAGCTATCTCCTTGCGTCCGAAGGCGGAACGACCCAGGTGCGATCCGCGGCGGGCCCCGCGAACATGGCGGGCCCAAAAAACAAAAAACTCCGCGCCCCGGCCTGAAGCCGGAGCGCGGATGGATGATGGAGGTGCCGGGAATCGCACCCGGGTCCGCGAACCCTTCCCCCCTGGTCTCTACGTGCGTATTCAAGGATCAGATCTCGCCGGCGACAAGGCTCCTTGACGGCCTGTCGTCAGCCAGCCACTGGTGGCTCTCGCCATCTCGTCTACGCAGCCCGTGGCTTGCTGCGGAAACCAGCCCGAATTATCGGCGCTCCCTGAACCGCCTCGGGCGGGCTGCTCAGGGAACGGGCTACGTTAGTTACGCAGCCAAAGCCAAGTTATCGTTGGCAGTTGTGTTTTTTCCCGGTGTTTCACGAGGTTCCGGGATACCTCGGCACGCTACCTCAGGATCCGAAAACGCGTCGAATCTATTTCACCCCCTCATTTTCAATCAGCAACGCCTGAGCGCACACAAGGGCTGCCGGAGCAGCCCTCGCTGATATGTGACACTAATCCGAGCATCAGGTTCCGTCAATCCACGCCACCGAAGAGCCTGCTACCTTTGACAGCCTTTCGACAAACCGAATATACTCCACGTTCCTGAAGTTCAGTGAACTACCGGGCCGCAGACGCCGGCGGCCAGGAGAAGATAAATATGCAACTGCGCGATTTCTTTACACTCGAGGCCATCAACCTTGATCTGGAGTCAGAGACCAAGGACGAGGCCCTCAA
>Ga0272442_10003278_pt1 | contig 22817 bp, 17 predicted proteins | sample SSMForm2O_FD_200262 | JGI IMG/M metagenome (GOLD analysis project Ga0272442, IMG submission 200262) | Marine sediment archaeal communities from Little Sippewissett salt marsh, Falmouth, MA, United States - SSM-Form-2O | ecosystem: Environmental > Aquatic > Marine > Wetlands > Sediment ...
AGCATTCTGAAAAAGTGGCGAGGCCGCCTGAAAGGTGACATGCTCCGGTTCGGATTGGTCAAGGGTTTTATCGATGGCAGTATGGGTGCCAGGACAGCCGCTCTTTTTGAACCGTATCACGATGACCCCGGCACAAAGGGTCTTCCCAGAATGTCGGCTGAACAGCTGAATCGTATGGTGATTGAAGCGGATCGTGAAGGATTTCAGATTGCTTTTCATGCCATTGGTGATATGGCCAGCCACATGGTTCTGAATGCTTATGAGATGGCATATAATCTGAACCGCAACCGACCGAGACGGCATCGCATTGAGCACGCACAACTTCTTAAATCCGACGATATTTCCCGTTTTCAGGCATTGGGTGTTGTTGCATCGATGCAGCCGGTACACTGTATTGAGGATATGCGGTGGATCGTTCAGCGTCTCGGAAACCGACGCTGCCGTTACGCCTATGCGTGGCGTTCATTACAGGATCATGGCGCACATCTGGCTTTTGGAACGGACTGGCCGGTGTCATCCATGAATCCCATGCTGGGATTGTATGCAGCCGTTACACGGAGGGATACTCTGGGATATCCGATCCAGGGATGGATGCCCAATGAACGGCTTGCTATTGAAGAGGCCATCAAAGCATATACCAGGGGATCCGCCTATGCAGAGTGGATGGAAAAGGAGAAAGGATATCTGGCACCCGGGGCACTGGCGGATTTGGTAGTGCTGGATCAGAATATCATGGAAATATCATCCAAGAATATTCTGAAGACACGGGTGGAATATACCATTTTGGGTGGAGAAATTGTCTATCAGCGTCGTTAGGGAAAAGCGCTTCTGAAAATACAGGGGGTTTTTATGCTGCTCAAGCTCTGTCTTCAAAAATATGGTCAGTGCATCGAAATTGATCTCGGATTCGATGATTTTTAAAGGATTTCTTGCACCTGTTACATATTATAGAAAACAGTCCGGATCACTATATATAAGGAGTGGCGTATGCAGAATGCGTTTCTCAATATACCTGTGCCCAAAAATGAACCCATCCTGACTTATGCGCCGGGAACCGATGAGAGGACCGTTATCAAATCCCGGCTGGCAGAGATGCGTTCCAGTGAAATAGAAATACCGGTTCTTATCGGCGGCAAAGAAATTAAAACCGGAAATACGGGCGTTTGCGTATGTCCGCATCTCCATCATCAAAGGCTTGCCACATATCATCAGGCTGGAAGCAAGGAAGTGGAACTGGCAATCCAGGCAGCACTGGATACCCGGAAAGCCTGGGCTGCCATGCCGCTCGAAGCAAGGGCATCCATTTTTATCAAGGCCGCGGAAATGTTGTCCGGATCCTGGCGGGCTACTTTGAATGCGGCAAACATGCTAAATGCGAGTAAAACGGTATTTCAGGCTGAAATTGATTCAGCGTGTGAATTGATCGATTTTTTAAGAATCAATCCTTTTTATATGCAGAAAATCTACCAGCAGCAGCCGTTTTCGTCCAAAGGATGCTGGAATTATGTGGAGCAGCGCCCGCTCGAAGGATTTGTTTTTGCGGTGACACCCTTTAATTTTGCCTCCATTGCCGGCAATTTGCCAACGGCCCCGGCCATGATGGGCAATGTGGTGGTATGGAAGCCGGCATCGTCGGTGGTCTACATCGCCTACCATATCATGTCGCTGCTGAAGGCAGCCGGTCTGCCGGACGGAGTCATCAGCATGGTTCCGGGACCCGGGGCATCCGTTGGTGATCCGGTGCTCGCCAGTCCCGAGCTTTCAGGTATTCATTTTACAGGTTCCACGGCCACATTCAGGCGGTTGTGGCAGAAAACAGGGGAAGCAGTCAGAAAGTATAAGCAGTGGCCGAGAATTGTCGGTGAAACCGGTGGAAAGGATTTTGTGTTTGCCCATGCATCAGCCGAGCTGTTAACACTCTCCACGTCCCTGGTACGGGGTGCCTTTGAATATCAGGGGCAGAAGTGTTCGGCCGCATCCAGAGCATATATCCCCAAATCCATTTGGCCGTCACTGAAAACCATGTTTCTGGAAATGGTGCGTGATATCAAAATGGGTGACCCCGAGGATTTCAGCCATTTTATGTGTGCTGTCATCGACCGGCCGGCATATGATTCCATTGTACAGTACATCGAATATGCACGGTCGTCTTCCGAGGCAGAAATATTGATCGGCGGCGGACACGACGATTCACAGGGATATTTTATCGAACCGACAGTGATTCAGACCACGAATCCTCATTTCAAGACCATGGAGGAAGAAATTTTCGGACCTGTGCTCACTGTCTATGTTTATCCGGACAAAGATTATGTAGACACACTGAATCTGTGCGATGAAACATCTCCTTATGCCCTGACCGGAGCAATTTTTTCGACGGATCGGAGTGCCATTGTACAGGCCATGGATATCCTGCAGCATGCGGCCGGCAATTTCTATATCAATGACAAACCGACCGGTGCAGTGGTTGGTCAGCAGCCTTTCGGCGGATCGCGGGCATCCGGCACCAATGACAAGGCCGGGAGTATGCTGAATCTTCAGCGATGGGTAACACCCAGAACAATCAAGGAAAATTTTCTGCCGCCGGTCGAATTCGGGTATCCCCATATGCTGGAACCCTGATCGCTTATAGACGGAACAATGATATTGCATATCCGGCCGGGAATTCCCCACCGGCAAGGAGAAAAACCTTGCAAATGATAAACAGGGTGTATACATTCCCGTAATGATCATGTAATAGTTGACAAGCAAACCCTGGCATGGGGGAGGCTCGTATGAAAAAAACGCAGAAGAAGGTATGGACATATCTTTTTGTTTTTACATCGGTTTCAGCCGTTTTGCTTCTGACAGGCCGGTGCACATTTCCCGTGCCCGAGGCTCCGACATGGGATGTGCGGTTTGTTGTTCCCCTGATTGACAGCACCTACACCATGAGTGCCGTCAGCGATGATTCCGACAATCTGAATGTGCGGAACTGGGACGGCAGAACGGAAATTGTCTTCGAGTTCGCCCAGTCCACAAACACATCCATCGGGCCTTTCCTGAACATGGATATGATTGAGAACACCACAGTGCTTCCCCTGGGGGACAATGATGTCAATGTAAGTTTCAGGGATTCCATCGTGGTGTTCAATGCCATGGCGGAATCGGGATGGCTGCATATCACACTGGATAACACTTATGATTACAATATCCGGGTAACCCTGACCATCGAACAGCTGACGCTGAACAACAATCCCTTTACCATATCGCGTATTGTGGATGCAAACACGCCTTATGACGATATACTCAGTCTGGCGGGCTACCGGTTTTCTCCGGCCATCGAAGGCGACGGCAGCAATACCATTGTCCTGAATGTGGTCATTACAGATCTAAGCGGCATAACAGATAATAGCCATGATGCAGACACCTTTACATCCACTTTTCAAATATATGATCTGACGTTTGTTTATGTGGAAGGGCACCTGAATCGGCTGCCGCTGGATTATCTTCCCCGGGAAAAAGAAGTGGATATTCCGGAGGAATTCGAAGATTTTGAAATCGCCATGGCACGCGTGGACATCAATATTTATAATGAACTGAATCTGCCGGGCCTTCTCTTCTTCAAGGTGGTCGGCATAAACCAGTACAACGAAAAGGACAGCCTGATGATTGAGAACCTTTTAATCAGGCCGGGAGAAACGAGCAGTTATACCAATGTGGATGTGGCGGAACTGATCAATCTCCATCCGCAAAGCGTGATAACCAGCGGGCAGCTGATGCTGGGCGACGGTACCTTTGTAACGGTTCAGAATACGGACAGCGTCACCCTCGATTTTGATTTCAGCGCACCGCTCATTGTGCGGGTTCCCTCTCAGAGAAATCAGAGTGATATTGACACCCTGGATATGGATGAAGATGCCAGAGAAATGATCCGGGACAATCTACTGGAAATATCACTGGTTACAAAGGCAAGAAATTTCCTGCCTTTTGGTGTGGACAGTCTCTTTCTCTGTTTTGCCAAAGACACAACGGCATTTTTCGATCCGGAACAGTACACGGCCGGAAATCCGGATCGCCTGAGAATCGGTCCCCTGACGCTTCCGCCCGGAGAGACGGGAAATGATCCGGAATCCGTCTATCAGGTGGTGATCGCGGTATCTGAGGGAGATTTGAGCGTTGCTCTCAGCAAGGAGGATATTCGCCTTTTTGAAACCGAGCCCGTTTTTTACGGTGTTCAGTTTTACTTTGCCGGGACAGACAATCAGACGGCCCGCATCCGGCCCACGGATTATGTCTATATTCAATCTTATGTTTCGGCGCTTATCCATACCGATTTCGAAGACGATTGAGGAGGGGGCATGGAAATCAAAAGACATAGATTATCCGTTATTGATTCCTTTCAGGGTATTTTGTGTGTCCTTGTCATGACTGCGGCGGTTCTCCCTCTTCCTCTGGATGCACAAATGACCACAACACGGGGTCTTGGAATGGGAGGTGCATATACTGCTCTTGCAAGGGGTGTTCATGCCGCGGACTGGAATCCGGCGAACCTCGGGCTGCCGGACAATCCGGATTTTTCAATGACCATTGTTTCTGCTTCGGCCTATATCGGCAACAACAGTTTTTCATACGGCACCATTTACGATTATGAGGGTAAATACCTGACGGAGCAGGACATTGTGGATATAATGAACAAGATACCGGACAGTGGATTTGGCGGCCATGTGCAGGCATCTGTCAGAGTCCTCTCTTTTTCCGTCGGGCAGTTTGCAATGACAATCGGGGTCACAGGCGGCTCAAGCATTACCCTGGACAAGGATGTTTTTGACCTGGCCTTCAATGGCAACGACATCGATACCCAGTATCGGCTCCATGATATCAACGGTATGGGCATGGGGATCGGATTTGCCGGTTTTTCCTATGGAAGGCAGATACCGGTTTCCTTTACAGAGGTATTTGCTCTCGGCGGAACACTGCATTTGACATATGGTATCGGTTACGCAAAAACAGATATGGCGCAAATGACATTCAACACCCAGTATGACGGATATGACCTGGATGGTTCCTATGAAGTAACCAGTGCGCTGGGCGGTTTGGGATGGGGTGTGGATATCGGTGCGGCTGTTCAAATCGAGAAAAGATGGACTGTCGGCATGAGTCTTGTCAACATTATCGGATCCGTGCCCTGGGATAAGGAAGTCAAAAAGGAGACAGGCTATATCCGTGGCAATCAGATTACCTTCCAGGACATGAATCTCGATGATGATGTGCTTGAAGATTCTTCATATACCGTGGATGCGGCCCGTTTTTCAACCCGGGCGCCCACGGAATTACGGCTCGGTGCCGCCTATCAGGAGGGGCCCTATATCGTCACAGGGGACTACATTCAGGGATTCGACGACGGGGGCTGGGTTTCAAAGAAGCCGCTTTTTTCCTTTGGAACAGAATGGCAGGGACTTGCCTGGCTGCCTCTCCGCATGGGTGTGATGCTGGGAGGGCGCCCTGGTTTCGCCACAACCTATGGTTTGGGTTTGCGTCCGGGCCATTTTGTGCTGGATTTTGCGATCCTGAATCAGGGATTTGTATCCGCCAAAGGCAGCAAGGGATTGTTGTACAGCATCGACATGGGACTCTTTTTTTGATACGCGCTGAAAATGGATTTGGGAGCGTCATTCCGGAGATGAACCGGAGTGGCGCTTTTTTTTAACTGATTTCCGTTTGATTTGGGTTGACATTGTGGAGGCTTTTTTGTATTTTTTCACAATTTCAGCAGGGCACAGACAAGTTTCCGGATGATCAACACAGGAGTGATGAATGGGTATTTTAAAAGGCAATGCAGTGGTGTTCACACAGGGCGGGCCCACTGCGGTGATCAATGCATCCTGGGTCGGTGTGGTGATGGGTTTAAAAAATGTTCCCCAGGTTGAAGGCATATACGGCAGCATCCACGGTATAGACGGCATACTGAATGAAGAATTTGTGGATTTGAATGCCCAATCAGATACGGTGCTGATGGCCGTTTCAAGAACACCTGCGACGGCACTCCTTTCCACCCGCCGCAAGCCGGATGATGAGGACAACCGGAAAATGCTGGAAGTGTTCAAGAAACACAATATCCGATACGTGTTCGGCGCAGGCGGTAATGACACATCCGAGTCGCTTGACATCATCAATGATGCGGCCAGGATCAGCGGATATGAACTCCGCATGTTCCATGTGGCGAAAACAGTGGACAATGACCTGATGGAAAATGATCACACACCCGGCTACGCGTCGGCGGCCCGGTATGTGGCAAATGCCTTCCGTGGTGTGGATATGGACAATAAATGCTTTGGCGGCATTTATCTGGGGGTCTGTATGGGCCGTCACGCCGGATTTCTCACTGCCGCGGCCGCCCTGGGCCGGACCACGCCGGATTCGGGGCCGCATCTTGTTTATGTGCCGGAAAAACCGTTTGATGTTGAACTGTTTTGTCAGGATGTGGAAGCAATCTACAGCCGGAGCGGCCGGTGCGTTATTGCGGTATCCGAGGGAATAGAAGATGCAAGGGGCGTTTCTGTTCTGCAGCGGCTATCATCGGACACACTGGAAGCGGACAGCCACGGCAATGTCCAGCTTTCCGGCACCGGTGCCCTGGCCGATGCCCTGGTGGACAAATTGAAATCATACTTCCGCGACAAGGGTGTGACCCGAAAACTGAGGGCAAGAGGCGATACCCTGGGGTATATCCAGCGGTCATTTCCTGACCAGAGCTCTGTGGATTATGAAGAAACACTGGGCCTGGGCAAATTTGCCGCCCGGAAGGCACTGGAAGGGGACATGGACGGATCTGTGGCTATTCAGCGAGTATCAGACGATCCGTATGAAATCGAATACAAGCTGGTTCCTCTAAAGTCGGTGGCCGGCAAGACCCGTCATTTGCCGGATCATTTTATCAATGCGAAGGGGAACAATGTCACGGAAGCTTTTATGAAATGGGGCCGGCCCCTGATTGGCGATCTTACAGAATTCGGCATGCTGGATATGACAAAGAAAATATCTTAACGACTGTTTTTCATGCAGGAAAAACCGTACAACAAGCAGGCTTCCCCCGGGGGGAAGCCTTTTTTATCCATTCTTATACATGCAGCCTCGGCGATTCTGGATTTTATCTATCCCTCTGTCTGCCTGCTGTGTGCACAGCGTACAGAGGGCGGGACGCAGGTCTGCCCGGCCTGCTGGGATGACCTGACTGCCGGGATGTTTATCAGAAGACAGCATCACCGGAAAGATTTTGCCCATCTTTGCGGTCCGCCCGCTTTTGATGAAGCCATGATCTGCATGCCCTATCATGAAGATATTGAAACGTTGATCCATTTCTTAAAATACAGCCGCGGGAAAAGGCTGGGACTCAGACTCGGTGCGGCCATGGGGCAGATATTTAAAAGAGTCGCACCCGGTTCCGATGCGCTTCTTGTGCCGGTACCGCTGCATCGTGCGCGTCAGCGTGAAAGGGGATTCAATCAAAGCGAGATTTTGTGCCGCGGCATGGCGGAATGTGTTCGCATGTCCATGCTTCAGGGGGTTTTAATCAGGACGAAAAACACGAGAACGCAAACGAAACTCAGCGCTGAATCCCGGCTTGCGAATGTCAGGGATGCGTTCATGGTGAAATATCCGGAAAAAATACATGGAAAAACCATTGTTCTGGTGGATGATGTGATCACCACGGGAGGAACCGTTCATCAGTGTGCAGGGGTTTTGCGCCAGGCTGGCGCTACAAAAATCATTGCTTTGGCACTTGCCCGGCCCCAGCCTGATCAGGCATATGAACGGCCTTATTTCCCTTGACATTGAAACAAAAAATATTTATAATTAAGCTCGAATAATTTGAGCATGGTAAAACAGTAATTTTTAATGATTCAGATCATTTTCAGGAGGATCCATTTATGGCGGTGAAAATTGCAATCAATGGTTTCGGCCGTATTGGCCGTCTGGTTTTTCGCATTGCTGAAAAACGCGGTGATGTGGAAGTTGTGGCAATTAATGATATTACAGATGCAAAGACACTGGCCCATTTGCTGAAGTATGACTCTGTTCATGGAAGATTCAACGGTACTGTGGAGGCCAGGGACAATTCGATCGTTGTCAATGGCAAGGAAATAAAAATTTATGCTGAACGGGACCCGGCCACCCTGCCATGGGCAAAACTCAACGTAGATATTGCTGTCGAATCAACAGGTGTTTTCCGCAAAAAAGAACAGATCGCAAAGCATCTGGATGCCGGCGCCAAAAAAGTCATTCTGACGGTTCCTGCCAAAGATGAAATTGATGCCACCATTGTCCTTGGTGTCAATGATAATGATTTGAAACCAGAACATAAAATCGTATCCAATGCATCCTGTACGACCAACTGTCTGGCACCTGTTGCCAAGGTGCTGCACGATACTTTCGGCATCAGGGAAGGTCTGATGACCACGATTCATTCGTATACCAATGATCAGCGGATTCTGGATTTGCCTCACTCGGACCTGCGGCGTGCCCGTTCTGCGGCCATCAACATGATTCCGACCACCACCGGCGCGGCCAAGGCTGTGGGCAAGGTCATTCCTGCTCTCAATGGCAAATTGAACGGCATGGCGATACGTGTACCCACGCCTGACGGATCCGTGGTGGATCTGGTAGCAAATACCGAAAAAGAAGTGACGGTTGAAACCGTCAATGCGGCCATGAAAAAGGCTGCCGAGGGGCCCATGAAGGGGATTCTGGAATACGCAACGGATCCTCTGGTCTCTGTCGACGTCGTGGGAAATCCCTGTTCAAGTGTTTTCGATTCACTGGCTACCATGGTGATCGGATCTCATATGGTCAAAATTATTTCCTGGTACGACAATGAGATAGGATACTCCAATCGCGTCGTGGATCTTCTGGTCAAAATGGCCCAGATATAAAATCGACAATTGTACAGAGGACGGAAAACCATATATTATATAGAAAGGTTTTGTTTTATATATGAAAAAACTGACTGTCAGGGATGTCCCTCTGAAAGGCAAACGCCTGCTGATGAGGGTGGATTTCAACGTGCCCCTGGACGAGAATCAGCATATCACGGATGACAAACGGATTCGGGCCGCTCTGCCGACCATCCGATATGCTGCTGAACAGGGTGCCCGGGTCATTCTCATGTCGCATCTGGGCCGTCCCAAAGGTACCCGGATCCCGGAATTGAGCCTTGAACCGGCGGCCGTCCGGCTGGGAGAACTTCTGGGCAAGGATGTGAAACTCGCCCCGGATTGCATCGGTCCCGAAACAGAAAAACTGGTTCAGGGCATGACGGATGGTGATGTGACGCTTCTGGAGAATGTCCGGTTTCATAAGGCGGAGACAGACAATGATCCGTCTTTTGCCGCGGCACTGGCCAGACTGGGCGACATTTATGCCAACGATGCTTTCGGCACGGCACACCGCGCTCATGCTTCAACCGTGGGCGTAACGGTTCACTTTGACAAGTGTGTTTCGGGCTTTCTGATGGAGAAGGAAATCGATTTTCTGGGCAGTGCGGTATCCAATCCAAAACGTCCCTATGTGGCGATTCTTGGAGGAGCCAAAATCAAGGACAAAATCCCGGTAATCAAAAATCTTGTGGAAATTGTGGACAAGCTGGTTATCGGCGGCGGCATGGCCTACACTTTCATAAAGGCCCAGGGGCATGAAATCGGCAACTCCCTTCTGGATGAGGAAAGCCTTGATTTTGTTGCCGACATACTCAGGAGCAAGAAGGATAGAATCGTGCTGCCCGTGGATTTTTTAATTGCGGACCGGTTTGATTTTGAATCACGCTCCCTTGGTGAAACGAAAGTGGTTGCGGCAGATGCTATCCCTGCGGGCTGGCAGGGCCTGGATGTGGGCCCTGAATCCATCAGGTTGTTTTCGGAGGTATGCGGTTCTGCAAAAACTGTTGTGTGGAATGGCCCTGTCGGTGTTTTCGAAATCGGGGCCACAGCCAAAGGCACGATGGCCATTGCTGAACTTCTGGCGGATATCACCGGAAAAGGCGTGACCACCATTATCGGAGGCGGGGATTCCGCGTCAGCCGTGAAAAAAGCCGGTGTGGCTGATAAAATGTCTCACGTGTCGACGGGGGGCGGTGCGTCGCTGGAGCTTCTGGAGGGGAAAACCCTTCCGGGGCTGGATGCACTGACAGACGCATAGGAGATGCCAATGCGAAGACCTTTTATTGCAGGCAACTGGAAAATGAATATGGATTCAGAGGGAACCGGGTCCCTGATTCATGGTTTGATACCGGAAGTCGCAGATCTGGATGAAGCAGATATTGCTGTCTGCCCGCCGAATGTCTACCTGCATAAAGCAGTATATTTAACCAGGGACAGCAATATCCGGGTAGGTGCCCAGAATTGTTATTCTGAATCCAGCGGCGCTTTTACAGGCGAAATCGCTCCGGAAATGTTAAAAGATATTGGATGTACATATGTAATTATGGGTCACTCGGAGCGGCGGCATATATTCGGTGAAACAGATGAAATGATCAACAGAAAAGTTAAAAAGGCACTTTCTGCAAACCTGTCCGTCATACTCTGTGTCGGCGAACTGCTTGAGGAACGGGAAGCGAACAGGACTGAAGCCGTGGTCGAGGAACAGCTAACGGGCGGATTGAAAGATTTGTCCGACAAGATGTTTTCTCGAATCACCATTGCCTACGAGCCGGTCTGGGCCATTGGAACAGGTAAAACGGCGACCCCGGATCAGGCACAGGAAGTACATGCATTTATACGGAAATGGATGGAAGGACAATATGGCACGGAAGTGGCGGACCGGATACGCATTCAATACGGCGGCAGTGTCAAACCGGAGAATGCGAAAGATTTACTGGGACAGCAGGATATTGACGGTGCACTGGTAGGAGGTGCCAGCCTCAAGGCAGACAGTTTTTCAGCCATTGTAAAAGCGGCTTTATAAAACAGACGAAGGAGTGTTGAAGGTGCAGGCATTTACCGTTTTTTTAACAGTAATACATGTTATGGTCAGTATTCTTCTGGTCATCAGTATCCTGCTGCAATCAAGCAAAGGCGGTGGTCTTGCTGGTGCTTTTGGAGGAGGCGGGGGCATGACCGGCGTATTCGGGGGAAGGGGTGCAGCCACTTTTTTAGGTAAAGTAACCATGTGGCTGGCGATCATTTTTGCCGCGACCACGTTTTCCATTGCGTTGATCTCAAAGAATGCAACAGGCGGTGCCAGGAGTATGATACAACAGGTGGCAGAACAGGAGCAGCAAGCCACACCATCTGCCATGCTGCCCACGGTACCTGAAGCGGCAGCACCTGGTAATGAGGGCGGTCAGGGCGCGGAACTTCCACAGCCGGTTGAATAGTATAAAAAGAGAATATGTGGTTATGCTGCCGAAGTGGTGGAATCTGGTAGACACGCTGTCTTGAGGGGGCAGTACTCGAAAGGGTGTGGGGGTTCGAATCCCCCCTTCGGCACAATTTTTAAGTTTTTTGGTTTAAAAAAAATAAGGGGATGAACATGCGTATGCTGAAAAACATCGTTTTACTGATATTGGGGATCAGCCTTTTACTTGGTGCTTCCGTCCTTTTTGCACAGGATCAGCAGGCAAAAATTGATGAGCTTTCGAAAAAGCTTGCCGGTTTGAACAGTCAGATGGAAAGCACTTCCGATCTGAACACCTACAATCAGCTGATGGAAGAATATAACAAGGTGAAAATGGAAATCGATCAGCTGAAAGCAGAAATGGCGGCTGCGGGAAACCAGGAGGCCCAGGTCAAGCAGGCCATTAATACCGGCAACAAGTATACCCGGACAGGACAATATCAGAATGCCTTGGAAGCATACGACAAGGCCATCGCACTGGATCCGAACGCGGACAAAGCTTATTTCGGAAAAGCGATCGCCCTCAAGAAATTAAAAAGGTATGATGAGTCTGAAGCAGCCTATCAAAAGGCCATTGAACTCGATCCGGGAAATTCCAAAGCCTATACCAATCTTGCGATTCTTTACCGCGATCTGAGGAAATACGAAGAGTCCATCAGCACTTATCAGTTGTCACTGGAACAGGATCCCAATCAGGCCAAAGCCTATTACGGTATCGGTTATGTGTATAACATTTTAAAGAATTACAAGAAAGCAGCGGATGCGTTTCAAAGCGCTGTGGAAGTGGATCCGGAATACGATGACGCGTATGTTGCACTGGGCATTGCTTTGATTGAGCTGTATAAATACAACGAGGCCATTGGGGCACTTCAAAAAGCGGTTGATTTGAAACCCAATAATGCGGATGCTTATTATCGCATGACCGTCGCGTTAAACAAGCTGAACCGTTTTAATGAAGCCGTCCAGGCTGCGGATAAGTCAATTGAATACAATCCGGGGTTGGCGGCCGCTCATTATGAAAAAGGCAAGGCCTACGAGGGATTGGGTGATATCCCAAGCGCCATTGCCAGCTATCAGCAAGCCGCAGAGAACGGCCGTTGGCGTAATGCGGCCAATTACGAAATTGAGCGTCTGAAGAAGATGTAGTGAAACGGTGCTTGATTATTCAAACCCATCGGGTGGACCGATGGGTTTTTTCATGCACCGATTTGGCAAATTCTATCCGGGAGTGAAACCGCGATGAGTTTTTCAATAATTTCTGCCCTGTTGATTCTGGGTGTCATGGGCCTTGTTTTCGGCGTGCTGCTTGCGGTTGCATCCAAGATATTTTATGTGCGTAAAGATCCGCGTATCACACTTATTGAGGAAGCGTTGCCCGGCGCCAACTGCGGTGCGTGCGGTGCGCCGGGTTGCAGCGGTTTTGCATCGGGAGTTGTAAAAGGCAAATACCCGGTAAACGGATGTCCGGTCGGCGGTTCCGAAGTGGCCGGGAAAGTGGCGGGCATCATGGGGCAAGAGGCAGAGGCCATAACACCGATGGTTGCTGTGGTGCGCTGCCGCGGTGATTATGAAAATGCGGCTCATCGGGCTGACTATTTCGGGATCCATAACTGCACGGCGGCAGAAATGATTTCCGGGGGTGCCAAAAGCTGTATATACGGATGCCTGGGACTGGGCACATGTGTTGAATCCTGTACGTTCGGTGCGTTGTCCATGGGACCCGGCGGTTTGCCAGTTGTGGATGAGGATTTATGCACGGCCTGTGGCGCATGTGTAAAGGCATGCCCGCGCAATATCATGGCACTCATACCGAGAAATCAAAAAGTCTATCTGGCTTGCGTTTCAAAGGATTTTGGCAAAGCGGTTAAATCAGTCTGTAAGGTGGGCTGTATCGGTTGTTCTTTATGTGCCAATCCAAAAACCACCGACAATGAGATTATCACCATGGATGGGAAACTGCCCGTGATACATTATAACCGGGTGAAAGATCCGGACCGGGATCTGACGAATGCAGTGGAAAAATGCCCGACCCATTCCTTTGCCGTGCGGGGGGATGTCTCTGAAAAAAGCAGGGATACCGTTACCCGGGAGGAAAAGGTGTCGTGAAAGCATGGTGGATATTACTGCCGGCGATGATTCTCATTGCGGCCGTGTATTTGTCTGCGGACGCCGTGTCTGGCGAATACGGCATGCTGCTGGAAGAGGAAACCCATTCTCCGTCTGTTTTCGGCTTCGGTGGTGGTGAAGGGATGACACGTATTTATATCACGGACACAAAACTGAGGCGCGATGACGGCAATAAATCACAAAGTACCATTGTCCGGTCGGACATGAAAATCATATGGATGCTGGATCATGAAGATTCCACATATACGGAGATGACTCCGGATATGGTTCAGGGTCTCGGGATCATGGGCATGATGGTTTTTGGCGTCCGGTATGACAGCTTGACAGGAGTGCCGATCGTTCCGGATCCGCTTTTTATTCAAACCGGAGAAGAAAAAAAGATCGGCCGGTGGCTTTGCAGGGGATGGAAACTGGTTGAAACTGAGAGTGGGGATGATGCAGTCAGGGCATCGGTCACTCTCTGGATCAGCGGTGAAAGCGGTTTAAGCAGCAGCTTGTACGGATCCATCCTGCGCCGGATGATGGGTGATGCTGGAGAACAGTATGACCCGTTTTTTATGCAGATAGATCGTCTCCGGGGATATCCGGTGTATATGGAGACCCGGCTCCTGGGACGTACGGTTACTCAAAAACTGGTACGGTTTGAAAAAATATTTATCCCTGATTCGCTGTTTGTGCCGCCTTCCTGTTACCGCCCGAAGAATTTGAATTAAAAGCAAGACTTATCAGGAGAATTATCATGGACCGTCCATGGCAGGCAGAATATGATGCACAGGTTCCCAAAACACTTGCCTATTCCGAAGGAACCATATATGATCTCTTTATTCGTGCCGTTGACGCCAATCCCGGGGGAGTGGCCACTGTATTCATGGGGAAAAAAATACGATATCGGACTCTGAATTTTCTGATCAACCGTTTTGCAGCCGCCCTCGCGTCCATTGGTGTTGAAAAAGGAAGCCGGATTGCGCTGATCCTTCCCAATCTGCCGATATATCCCATTGCTCATCTTGCCTCCATGAAACTTGGCGCAGTGCTGGTTCCCACCAATCCGTTGTATGTGGAGCGTGAACTGATCCATCAGTTGAATGATTCAGGCGCTGATACCGTGGTGGTTTTTGACCGCCTTTACCCAAGAATACAAAAAGTGCGGAGTGAAACATCGGTGAAGCGTATTGTGGTCGCGGGGCTCCGGAGTTTTCTGCCGCCTGTATTGGGGTTCATTTACGGGTGGCGCAACAAACCGGTGGCCCGTACCGATCCTTCTGCCGGCATATACACTTATGAGGATCTTATGCGAGAGGCCGGTGGTACTGTTGAAACAGCAAAAGTGGATACCAGGGAAGCGGCGCTTCTTCTTTATACCGGCGGGACCACAGGTCTCTCGAAGGGTGCGGTGCTGACTCACCATAATCTGGTCGTCAATGTTGAGCAGATCAGAGCATGGCTGTGGCAGATCCGGGACAAACAGGAAGTGCTGCTCTGTGTGCTCCCGTTTTTCCACAGTTATGGAATGACCACTGGCATGCACCTCGCCTTTTCATGTGCTTCATCGATGGTGCTTGTACCGCGGTTTGAAGTCAAGGAAATGATCAAACGGATCAGAAAGCACAGGCCCACCATTTTTTGCGGCGTCCCCTCCATGTACAATGCAATCAATCATGCCGGGGTGTCTGCGCGGGATGTGGGGTCCATCCGTTTGTGTGTCAGCGGCGGATCCGCTTTACCGGGAGAAGTGCAGAAAAAATTTGAGAATCTGACCGGGGGAAAACTGGTTGAAGGGTATGGATTGTCAGAAGCGTCGCCCGTAACGCACGTAAATCCCGTCGCCGGGAAACGGAGGGCGGGCAGCATTGGTCTTCCGGTACCGGATACGGACGCCATGATTTTTAATCCGGATACCGGAAAAGCCGTACAGCCTGGAGAAGTCGGTGAACTGGCTGTCCGGGGACCGCAGGTCATGAAAGGATACTGGGAAAAAGATGATGAAACCGCCAGGGTTCTCCGGGGCGGCTGGCTTTATACAGGCGATATGGCAGTCATGAATAAAGAAGGCTTTTTTTCCGTTGTAGACCGGAAGAAAGATCTTATTATCAGTGCGGGCATGAATATATATCCGCGTGAGGTGGAAGAGGTGCTGCACCAGCATCCCAAAATCGTGGAAGCTGCGGTCATCGGTGTGCCAAGCAAGGTCAGAGATGAAAAGGTGAAAGCCTTTATTGTGATCCGGGAAGGTGAAGACCTGAACAGGCAGGAATTAATTCGTTTCTGTAAAGACAAACTGGCCGGATTTAAAATACCCAAGGATATTGAATTTGTAGATGCACTGCCGAAAAGTGCGGTGGGCAAGGTGTTAAAACGCGTATTGCGAGAACAGGCGATATCCAAATAAATCCAGCCTTGTTCGAGCGAGTATTCTCTTAATCCGGGAAGGCCACTTTCCGGATTTTTTATGTGTCCGGAAGAATGAAACCGGTAATAGTCGCAAACGGACGGATGACACATGTGCCATCTTCCGTACCAATCCATTTATATATCGATACATGCAGTATTGCTGGCGGTACTTCTGCCCGGAATCAGCAGAAGAAGAGCGAAAGCATTGAATCCTGTCAATAGTGCAAGGGTTTCGAAAATACCAAAAACCGGTATAAAAAAAGCACTGACAAGGAAGGCACCGGCAGCAGAACCGATGAGATCCATTCCGTAAATACCGCCCGCTGTGGTTCTGAAAGAGCGGCCCATCTGAAGCTGCAGCCGATTCGCCACGGGAAATTGATAGCCGCCGATTATGCCTGAAACAGTGATCATTGCCATAAAGACAGCCAATCCGGCTGTCTCCGGGAGACCGGACAACCATCCTTCCCCGAAGAAAAACATCAGTGCGATTGTGACGGGATAAACCATCATGTACGCCTGAAACAGACGGAAACGGGCAAGATCGCTCGGGGTCGCTCTGTCTCTGGTTCCCAGACCACTGCCCAGACTGAGACCCCCCATGTAAGCGGCCAGAATCAATGCCAGGTATTGATAAATATATCCATAGAATATTTGAAAAGCCAGGAGAAGAATGAGTTCCATACAGATTTCTGTAAAACCGACACAGATAACGGATATACGGATACCGGAGGAACGAATTCTGTGAATGCTTCTGAATGAACCGGCGGCCAGGAGGACAAGCAGGGAAATGCATATGCCTGCGATGAAAAACTGAAACGAAGAGAGTGTGCTGAATCGCTGGAACAAAATTTTAAATCCACCTGAGAAATATGTGGCCCATAATACCGTATCAAAATAATAGCCGATGGGCTTGAAATCATCATTGATATTGAAAGGACTGGAGCTGCCGAGAACCGATTTTAAAAATTGCCGGCGTTCCTGGCTGAACTGGTATGGAATATAATATTCACGAACATATTGCGTCGTGATCTGCCTCTTCTGTAACCGCTTGATCATCAGGAACGGATTATCCGTAATGGCAGAGCTGTCATCGGAAGCAAAAAAACGTACTGTTTCCCCGGGAAGGGCAACCGTATATGTAAAAACGGATCCCAGTGTATTATTCACGGATCTCAGAAAATCAGCCATTTCCGGTCCGATCATATTTTCAGAAGCGCCGGCCCTGTGGGCCAGGATACCGCCATCCTTTAATACGTCCCTCACCCGTTTAAAAAATTTAATGGTATAGAAACGATTGAGCTGGGCAGTATAGGGATTGGGCAGGTGAATGATGACTATATCGTACCGTCTGCCTGTATTTCGCACATAGCGCCTTCCGTCTTCCGCATGGTAATGAATCCGGGGATCGTTAAAACCAAGCTGCTCGCTTTGCGGAAAATATCGCCGGGCGAAATCCCGGGAGGCCGGATCCAGTTCCACATAATCAATACGAACCACCGACGGATGTTTGAGCATCTCCTGCAGAGCGCCGCCGAGCCCGCCGCCGATCAGCAATATGTCGCGGGGGTTTTCATGCTGGAGCAGTGCGTAATGAGCGTTTTCTTCTGCTGTGAGAAGATCGGGAGCAGTGGCCATTAGCAGACCGTTGGCATAGAGGCTGACCTGATCACCCATGCCGGCAGCGGCCAGATTACCATGGGGTGTATTGAGCGAGGCGATCAGGTGATAATGGGGCCATGCAAGCCGGTTTGCAAAATTCTGTACCGGACCGGAAATGAGGGTGATGATCATTCCGATCAGCAGAAAAACCGCAAGGATGTACCGGGATTTGTGTTTCATGCCGTCCGGCGGTTTGGCCTGCTGTATGATCAGGCAGGATACGATGTGGAGCATCGAAATCAGAACAGTGATCTGAAATGGATGAAGAAACAGAAGAAAAAGGGTGCTGGAAAGTATACCGCCGATACCGGATCCCAGGGCTTCCAGAAGGTATGTCCGGCCGATAGCGAAAGAGGGGCTGTGTCCCAGGCTGTGCAGGAGGCGGCAACCCAGGAAATATAAAAAGCCGGAAAAGAGACAGAGCGGGGCCAGGGTCAGAAACGCAACTTCCAGCATCGGTATAAAACCGAATAACTCGCCGGGGGTGGCGTGGAACAGGTGTTTGCTGGAACGAATTGTAAAAAAAGCCGCGGGAGTCAACAGGGCCAGTATCTCCTGTATCCGGATGATCCAGAGGGAAGGATCCATGTTTTTTTTCATCAACCGGGGGAGTAGCATGCTGCCCAGGCCCGAGAAAAGCAGCCAGACGGCCAGCGCGGTGCCCAGTGAGAGTTCATTGCCGTAAAAGGAAACAAACAATTCACGCATCATCAGGACCTGAGTGGATATTGCATTGAATCCGATAATCAGAAAAGGCAGGTACAGGACGGATTTAGGTTTGGCTTTTTCCATGATTTAATATTATATTGTTATCATTCAATAGTCAAGGTATTTATTTTCGGCACGGGAGGATGGCTGTTCATGCTGAAGGTGTACAACACATTGTCACGGAAGAAAGAAACCTTCAAACCGCTTCGCCCCCCTTTTGTCGGCATGTATGTATGCGGACCGACAGTATATGATGATCCCCATCTGGGACATGCCAAGAGTTATATCTCTTTTGATGTCATTGTCCGGTTTTTAAGGTTCAGTGGTTTTCGGGTACGATACGTCCAGAACATCACGGATGTGGGGCATCTGCTGGGTGACGGTGACGAGGGTGAGGACCGGGTTTTAAAGCGTGCTCAGGTCGAAAAGCTGGAACCTGTTGAAGTGGCCCAAAAATATGAAAATCATTTTTTCCGGGACATGGACAAGCTGAACTGTGCACGGCCGGACATATCATCCAGGGCGACAGGACATATACTGGAGATGATAGAATTCGTCAGGCAGCTTCTGGACAAAGGCTATGCCTATGAAGCGGGGGGAAATGTTTATTTTGATATTTCCAGATTTTCGGATTACGGCAAACTGTCCGGAAGAAAACCGGAAGAGATGAGAGAGGGCACGCGTATCAAGTCGGCCGGTGACAAAAAAAATACCGCGGATTTCGCACTGTGGAAAATAGCGGACGAAAAGCATATTATGCAGTGGCCCTCACCGTGGGGCATGGGGTATCCGGGCTGGCATCTCGAATGCAGTGTCATGTCCATGAAATATATCGGCGAACAGCTGGATATTCATGGTGGCGGTCTGGACAATCAGTTTCCTCATCATGAATGTGAAATTGCGCAGTCTGAAGCAGTGACGGGCAAGCCTTTTGTCAAATACTGGCTGCACAATAACATGGTCACTGTGGAAGGCCAAAAAATGAGTAAATCTCTGGGGAATTTCGTCACGATCCAGGATTTGTTTGACAGGTACGATCCCATGACAATCCGTTTTTTTGTTTTGCAGGGTCATTACAGATCTCCCCAGGATTTTTCGGATGAGGCCCTGTCTGCTGCCAGGAAGGGATATCAGCGGATGGCACGGACTGTCGGACAGTTGTACCGCATGGCGGGAGGCAGGGACCAGCAGCCGGAAAACAGGCTCGGGGAGCCGTGGCTTGCTTACCGGAAAAAGTTTATCGCATTCATGAATGATGATTTTAATACGGCGGGTGCGATCACGGTGCTGTTTGATATGGTCAAGACGCTTCAGGAAATTTTTACCGCAGCAGATACCGACACGGATGCCCTCGAATCAGCGGCCTCCCTTTTTTCTGAACTGGGAGAAAATGTGCTGGGACTCACATTTGAATCCCGGGATAACGGGCGGAATGATGAATCCGGCATTGTGGCGTACATGCTCGAGATACGGCAGATTTTCAGAGACCGCAAAGAGTGGGACATGGCGGATAAAATCCGCGATCGTTTAAAAACCCTGGGGATTGTGATCGAAGACGGGAAAGACGGCACAACATGGTACAGGGAATAAAAAGCAGCATATTCATGCCGTGGTCCGGAAGTTGGAAATACGGGGTCAATTTTGACGGTTAGCGGAAAACCACAGGCAACCGGAGCTGTTTCCCGGACAGTGGAAGACAACGCTTTTGCAACTTTCCCATACCGACGGGGATTCCCCGATATCTACAATACCTGTTTGTAGTGATTCGTCCGGCCTGGAACTGTCAGCCGGAAGAATCCGGCGGCTGATTGGCCGTATTCTGAAGCTCTTTGAGATACTGACCGGCTTCCGGATGATTGGGATTCCATCGGAGTGCATCAGAAAATGCCGCCTGAGCGCTCTTCAGATCACCGAGCTCGCGCATGACAATGCCCAGTTTGAAGTAGCCGTTTGCAAATCCCGGCATAAGTGATATACATTTCTTGTAAGCTTCCAGTGCTTTCGCGTAATTTCCCCGTTTGAGCATGACTTCACCCAGTCCATAATACGGCCTGCCTTGCGAGGGGGCGATATCAATAGCCTGACGGAAAAGCGTTTCCGCAGAGTCCAGCCGGTCCCGGTTCACATAAATATTGGCAAGGTTGTTATAGGCCTGGACGTACAGGGAATCCAGGGCGATGGCCTGTTTGTACAGGGCGATGGCCATATCAGACGAATCCATCAGATGATAGGTGAGGGCAAGATTGTAGTGTGCGCTTTTTTCCAGCGGATCGATTTGAAGTGCCTTTCTAAATGAAGCGCGGGCATCAGACAGCCTGCCCTGGTTGAGATAAACCGTACCCACGTTGATATTGTCGACAACCGGATCCTCATAATTGGAAAAAGAGGCCAGGGGCCAATTTACAATAATCCCGAAAACCAGAACAAGACCGCTCCATCGCATGATACTTTGCCAATCCTGGCTGCGAATGAGGGTGGCCAGTCTGATGATGGTAAAGGAAGCCATTGATATAAGAACAGGGATGACTGGCATCCGGTAACGGGAAGATACAAAAAAAATGACAACAGAGAACATCAGTCCGGCAATCATCAGGCGCAAAAGAAGTACTTTCCTTCCTTTTCCCGCCATAAAAACGCCTGCGAGGGCCAGGGGAGCGATCATCCCGAATGAAATCCAAGGCAGTTTGAGAAACGGAACCAGTGTTGCGGCGAATGAAAAATTCACATTGAGGGGTATTTCTTCACGGCGCCAGAAAAGCAGGATTTTTCGACCGAGGAGCGACGCGGCTTTCACGGGATTTTTTCGGATAAAGAGAAAGGATTGCTGTGCCCAGTATTCGGAGGCCTGTGCCGGCGTCAGACTTCTGCCCGTCCGGCGGGAGGCTTCGTGAATCGATGATTTTATCTGAATGATGGGAGAGCCTGCAACCCCCTGCGGAGACATGAACTGACCGTTTGCATCAGGATTGTTCCCAATATAAAAATTGATACCACCGTGGGATGAAAACGTTGTAAAACGGTTTTCAATACGCTGGTGCATACCGGCGCTGAAAAGCAGGATGAAAGCCAGACCCAGCCCCAGAAAAGCCGCGTTTTTCAATCTGGGCCGGATTGGTCTGCCTGATCCGTTCGATAGCAGCCAGAGAAGCAGGAAAGGCAGAATCAGTATCAGATTTTGTCTGAGGAGGACCAGAAGTCCGTACAGTATGCCGCTCAATGCATACAGATAGTTTTTTTGCCGTAAATCCGAATGAAGGAGGATGTTGACAAGAAGGACAACAAGAAATACGGATAATGTGGTTCCCAAAAGCAGGATACTGTAGAAAATGGTCATGCCGTAAAAACAATAGAGTGCGGCAGCGATCAGCCCTTCTTTTGAAGACCATATTTGCAGACATAGCCGGTAAACAAGGAGACATGAGAGAGAATCGACAAGAATCTGAAAGAGACAGACAATAACCGGTTGTGTGCCGGCGACAGAGAAAACAGCTGCCAGGACGAAGGGATAAAGGAGATTCATATAACTCAGGTTGGGTAACTGCAACACACCCCTGCTTATCCAGATTGCCGCATGTATATACGTGTTGACATCCTGGACCAGACCTTGAAAGAGAGGTGTGTCCATTGAAAAATAAAGATATATGCCGCGCAGGATGACGGACAGGATGAAAATACCCAGGGCGGCCCATGTGTATTTTTGTTGAGGGTTCAGTTTGATTTGAGGGAATAAGCGTTTCATCAGGCGCCTCTTATAAGTATTAGAAAGGTCATGATGTTGAATATGACAGGAAAAAGTCTCAATATCAAGAAAAAAAGTGATTTTTTTGTTGACATACAGACTTTTTTTCCTTATTATTATAAGCCTTTGGAGCCAATAATTTTGGCGAAAAAATTTTCCGTTCCATCTGCTGGCGTAGCTCAATTGGTAGAGCAGCTGATTTGTAATCAGCAGGTTGTAGGTTCAATTCCTATCGCCAGCTCTGTAATGGTATTCTGGAGGGGTTCCCGAGCGGCCAAAGGGAACAGACTGTAAATCTGTCGGCGAAGCCTTCGGAGGTTCGAATCCTCCCCCCTCCACGAGGCATGCGGGAATAGCTCAGCTGGCTAGAGCGTCAGCCTTCCAAGCTGAATGTCGCGGGTTCGAATCCCGTTTCCCGCTCAAAAGTGGTGCGGAAAATAAATTTTCGGGGGGCTGAAAAAATAGGTAATTTCCACTTGCATTTTACCTATTTTTTTATTACTATAGAAGGCTTTCCCTACATTCAAAGGTGGGCTAAGCAGTTAAAAATTCTAACGATGCGTTGCCCACGTAGCTCAGTTGGTAGAGCGCGTCCTTGGTAAGGACGAGGTCACCAGTTCAAACCTGGTCGTGGGCTCTGCATTTTTTAATGGACTGTAAAATTTATAGTTAACGAGAATTTTTGGAGGCTTTTTCATGGCGAAGGCTAAATTTGAACGAACGAAGCCGCATGTGAATATAGGGACGATTGGTCACGTGGACCATGGGAAGACGACATTGACGGCGGCGATTACCATGTATCTGTCGAACAAGGGACAGGCAG
>Ga0272442_10003279_pt1 | contig 22816 bp, 20 predicted proteins | sample SSMForm2O_FD_200262 | JGI IMG/M metagenome (GOLD analysis project Ga0272442, IMG submission 200262) | Marine sediment archaeal communities from Little Sippewissett salt marsh, Falmouth, MA, United States - SSM-Form-2O | ecosystem: Environmental > Aquatic > Marine > Wetlands > Sediment ...
TTCGTTATCCAGCCCGAAATCCGGAATCAAAAGTTCTATCAGAATGCCGGGATTCAGGCGGCGAATCTCACGGCATGTCGCGGCGAAATGTTCAGCCCCGCCGTCAGGCAGATCATCCCGGCTGACAGATGTGATCACCGCATAGCGCAGCCCCAATATCCTGACCGCCTCCGCGACGCGCCAAGGTTCCGCATGATCCACGTCAGTGGGCTGTCCCGAGGGAACAGCGCAAAAACGGCAACGTCGGGTACAGACATCCCCTAATATCATGAAGGTCGCCGTGCCGTTTTGCCAGCAATAACCGATATTCGGACAGTGAGCTGCCTGACAGACCGTATGCAATTTCTTGTCTTTGATCAAAGACCGCAACTTATGCATTGGGGAGGGATCCGGGATCTCCTGCCTGAACCAAGGAGGTAAATCCGAACAACGGAGAGTTGCCTTTTTCAAAGCGAGGGTCATAGATTAAAGAACAGCCGGGCCTTGCTGCTGTTGCAGGGTATTTAAGGCTTTCCTCAAATGAAACCGCTGATAGAGATTAGCATGATCCGAAATGAGTTTGCCGTTCAGATGGTCGTTTTCATGCAAAAAGACGCGGGCCATCAAATCCTGAAATTCTTTTTTGATCATTTGATTATCGGCATCCAAATACTGGACGAGGATAGTCTGGGGACGTTTCACGTTGACCGAAATGCCAGGCAAACTCAGGCATCCTTCTTCCATGACGTCATAACCCGATACCTTAAGTATTCTCGGATTAATGACAACGACCGCACCTTCGCTGATATCCGCCACGAAAAATCTTTTATTGATCCCGACCTGAGGGGCGGCCAGACCGATACCGTTATTAGCCCGCATTGTCGCGAGCATGGCCTGAAACAACATGCGTTCCGACGGCCCAACCTTATCAAGGACAGCGGACTTTTTTCGCAAACAGGCGTCCGGGTATATACGCAATCTCATATTATTGGCTATCATCTTTTCTTAGCCCTGATGGATGATGAATTTTTAAGACGGTTATGATCTGTTAAAACGATTTTCTTGGCCTTAAAATCCTGCGCTTCTTGGGGACTCAGTAGCGCATAACTGAGAATAATGATCCGGTCTCCCCCGTAACCTTGACGGGCTGCTGGGCCATTCAGACAAACTTCCCCGGTGCCTCGTGGTCCACAAATCGCATAGGTTTCCAACCGGCTGCCGTTATTCAGATTCAAGACTTCGACCTTTTCACCAGCGCGTATTCCAGCGGCCTCGAGAATGTCCGCGTCAACAGTAATACTACCCTCATAATACAGTTCGGTCTTGGTTACGCTGACATTGCTGATCTTGGATTTAAGAATGCTTAACAACATGGCTTCCCTAGGATAAGACCTTATTGACTCTAGCCAAAATATGATCCTTGGGCAAGGCGCCAATTATTTGGTCTACAACCTGGCCGCCCTTAAAAATAAACATGGCTGGGATGGACATGATCCTGTATTGAGCGGCAAGTTGTCGATTGCCGTCCACATCAACCTTAACGACTTTGAGCTTGCCTGTCAATTCGGAAGCTATCTCTTCTAATACTGGCGCAACCATGTGACACGGGGCACACCATTCAGCCCCAAAATCCACTAAGACAGGGACATCCGATTTAAGGACTTCCTGTTCAAAATTAGTTTCTGTGACCTGAATTCCTGACATCTCATTTTCCCCTTTTTTATAATAGTTAATTTGTAATATTAATTTTACAATTAATATTAATTTATAATCAACAAAACTATCGTATTATATCAGTCTGCTGATCTGATACAAGAAAATTTTATATTCCCAGCGATCGCTGCTTAATCTTCTCTCAAAACAGCCCCGGTATCGGCACTGGTTACAAAGGCAGAATAGCGTTTAAGCCACCCGCCGTTGACCTTTGATTTAAAGGGGGCCTTCTTCTTAAGACGAGAGCGGATCTCGGCTTTCGATAACTTGACGTCCATTCGGCGTTTAAGAACATCTATCAGAACTCTGTCTCCATCTTTAAGAATCCCGATCTCGCCGCCTGCCGCCGCCTCAGGGGCTACATGCCCGATACATAATCCGCGTGTTCCTCCGGAAAAACGGCCATCCGTAATAAGAGCGGCCCGGATTCCGGCTCCTGTAATCGCCGCGGTCGGGGATAGCATTTCCTGCATCCCAGGGCCGCCCTTGGGGCCTTCATAGCGGATAACAACCACATCACCGTCCTTAACTTTGCGTTTAAGGATACCGGCCAAGGCCTCCTCCTGTGATTCGAAGATCTTGGCTGGACCTTCGAATTGCAACATGTCCGAATCAACTCCCGCAGTTTTTAAGACCGCACCCTTTCGAGCGATATTACCAAAAAGAATCGTTAATCCACCTTCTTGGGAAAAGGCCTTATTTACGGGACGGATAATTCGACCGTCTGGACGCGGAGACCCTTTGATATAATCTTTAAGAGAGCCATAAACGGTTTTTGTATCTAGCCTTAAATACTTATGTCCGCCCTTCCAAACCGAGCGCAGGATTGCTCCCATGCCCCCGACCTTATGCACATGTTCGACATGCACCTCTGGCCGAGATGGCGCAATTTTGACCACATTAGGTGTTGCCTGGGAAATCTTATCGATCCGCTGCAGATCATACGGAATGCCGGCCTCATGCGCCAGCGCCATAATATGCAACACAGTATTGGTTGAACCACCCATGGCCATATCCAAAATAAAGGCATTATCAATCGCAGCTTTGGTCAGAATATCTAACGGGCGGATATCTTTTTTCAGCAATTTGAGCAAGGTCCGTGCCGCCTTCTTCGCCAAAGCGATCCGCTGGGGATTAAGTTTAAACTGCCGAACCCGGCCCTTGACACGGAGCGTAGCAGGGATCGTGCCGTTACCGGGCAAGGCCAGACCTAAAACTTCACCCAGACAATTCATGGAATTCGCGGTGAACATACCCGCGCAGCTGCCGTAACCCGGGCAGGCGAAACAGGTAATACGCTGTAGATCCTTTTTCTTCATTTTCCCTACGCTGTATTTACCCACGCCTTCAAAAACCGATATCAAATCGCTATTATGCTGCCCGGCCAGCATCGGTCCCCCGCTGACATAAATAGCCGGGATATTAATCCGCACCATGGCATTATACATAGCCGGAACGATTTTATCGCAGTTCCCGATCCCGATCCACGCGTCACACGGATGGGCGCCGATGATGGTCTCAATCTGATCCGCGATCAACTCGCGTGATGCCAAGGAATATTTCATACCAAAATGGCCCATGGCGATCCCGTCGCAGATAGCCCCGCCGATATTGGTAACCCAGACATTCACCCCGGCTCTTTCCAGCTCACGCTTAACCACATCTCCCAAAATCTGTAGATGCGCATGACCCGGGATTTGAGTCGTGTAGGAATTAATGATAGTAACAAACGGCCGTTTCAAATCCTTGAGATTTCTGATCACGCCTTCGGCCAGCATCAGCGAAACATTCGGCAACATATGCGGGCCTTCACGAAACACAGCGCTGCCTTTCACTCTAACGTTCCGTATGCCTTCGTTAACGACGGTTCGTGACATATTTCCCCTCCGTGATTAAAAATTCATAATAAAGCTCATCTATTGAAGAATTATTGTACATCTTTTATTGGAAAGCGACAAGCCCTGATCGCGCCATAAGTGCCACTCATTCCTTTGATTAACCGACAATAAGACGCCCGATTTGATAAAAGAGTACGCTGACCGTCCAGCCAAGGCCCAAAGTATAGACAACGGCCAGGGCGGCCCATTTAAAATTGGTCTCTTTCTTAATCACAACAATGGTCGGGATACAGGGGATGTAGATTGCGGTCATAATCAAAAAGGCGAATCCGGATAAAGGCGTAAACGAGTGCTGAAGCACCGTGGCTAATCCGGATGGATCTACCCCATATAGGGTACCCAATATTCCGACTACCATCTCCTTGGCCATGATCCCGAATAATAAAGCCACACTGGCCTGCCAAAAACCAAACCCGGCCGGACTGAACACCGGCGTTATCCAGCTCCCCATACGGCCGATCAAGCTTTCTTTCGAAGCGTACTCCACACCCAAAGGTAAATAGGCCAGGGCCCAACTTAAAATCACAAAAAGAAAAATAATAGTCCCGGCTTTAATGACAAACATCTTAGCCTGAAACCACATTTGATAAATGATATCGCGCCAACGCGGCCAACGGTAAGGCGGCAGTTCTATAATCAAAGGCGTGCTCTCGGCCTGGAAAAATACTCGCCGGAAGATCCGCGCCATAATCACCGCCAAAACAATACCGAGAACATACAAAGAAAAAACGACCAGATGCTGGTGGCGCGGGAACAGGGCCGCGGCAAAAAGGGTGTAAACCGGCAGGCGCGCGGCACAACTCATCAAAGGTAGAACCAATATGGTCAGGATCCGGTCTTTATACGAACCCAGGGTGCGGGCCGCCATAATGCCGGGAATATTGCAACCGAAACCCAGTAACATCGGGATGAACGATTTCCCGTGCAAACCCAAGGCATGCATAATACGATCCATCATAAATGCGGCCCGGGCCAAATAACCGGTATCCTGCAGAAAAGAGATCCCCAAAAACAACAACATAATATACGGTAAAAAGGACAAAACGCTCCCCACTCCGGCAATAACACCTTCCGCGATCAAAGAACCGATCCAATCGGGCAGATTGAAGGCCTGAACCCCGTTCGCGACCTGTTGTCCGAGTCGGAAAAATAAAAGATGCACAAGCCGCACAAGCGGTTCGCCGACTTTAAAGACCAAGGAAAACAAAAAGTACATAAAACCGAGGAAAATCGGCAGACCCAAGAGCCGATGCGTGACAAGCCGGTCGATCTGATCTGAAATTGTCACCCGTTCCGGAAGAGTTAAATGTTTCTGCGCGCATTCGATAACAACCCCTTTTATAAAAGCATACTTTTTCTCTACGATTCGGGTCTCCATATCAACAGGGTGCTTCTTCTTGACGGACTCGAGCCATTGCATCAGTTCGGGGAAGATGGTCTGGCCTTTCAATTTTTCAAAGATATCCTGATCCTCCTGGAGAATTCTTAACGCAATCGAGCGGGCATTGACGCCAAGCTGGACTCCGTTTCCTTCCAGCATCTGTTCCAGATGACAGATAAGCTCCTCCAATTCCGAATAGTGGATGCGCAAAGGCGGCTGAGGCCGCAGTACATTCTCGGCAACCGTCTGTTTCAGGCGTTCCAGTCCTTGGGCCCGAAGTGCGATTGTCTCTACGACTGGTGCGTTGAGAATCTCGGCCAGCTTTCTGGTAGCGATATCCAGTCCCAGTTCCTGGGCCAAATCCATCTTATTCAAACAGATAATCGTATTTTGGCCCATCTCCAACAGTTGAATAACCAGATACAAGTGGCGTTGAAGGTTTGCGGCATCCACGACAACAATGACGAGCTGCGGCTGTTCTTTGATCAAAAAATTGCGGGCGATCTTCTCATCCGGGGAATACGCATTCAGGCTGTACACCCCGGGCAAATCGACAACCACGGCCTGGCAATCTCGGTAAACAAAAGCGCCTTCCTTGCGCTCAACGGTTGTGCCCGGCCAGTTGCCGATCTTTTCGCGGGCGCCGACTAACTGATTAAAAACAGTGGTCTTACCGGTATTGGGATTACCAGCTAAAGCGATGGTGGTCATGAAGCAGGGATAAATTAAAAATTAAAAAGGCCACACGTCACACGACACATGCCACATGACATATATGGCCCATGATACCTTCATGTGTGACGTATATTGGACGGTCTGTGGCGCATTCAATCGCTCTCCTCTACCAGGATCTTATGGCTCATGCCGCGACCCAAGGCCAAACGCAAAGGGCCTTTTGCGACGATCAAAGGCCCCAGATTGTTCTGCACAACTTTAACGGAGTCCCCGGCGAAAAGCCCCATGTGGTTCAATTGTCCGACCATGCCTCGCCCCGCGTCGATCGCGACAATCCTGACATGTTTACCCGCAGAGACCTGGTTTAAAGGGAGCGTTTTCATTCTCATGGCATCAGGACTGGTCTGTTACCTGTCTGGCTATATAATGATCCGTGAAATGTAAAATTTTCTTGATCGTGTCCCGATCAAGATAATGTTCAATCCGGCAGGCCTCGGTATCGGCCGTTCCTTCGCTGAGCCCAACGATGCGATGGAAAAATTTTTTCAAATTTTTATGGCGCGAATAAATCTCTGCCGCCCGCATCCGCCCCTTGGGTGTCAGTTCAATGGCCCGATAGGGTTTTTGGATCACAAAATGCTTCCGTTTCAAATGACTCAAGGCGTCGATCACCGACGGCGCCTTAACATCGAGTAAAGCAGCCACGTCCTTGACCCGGACAGGCATGCCTTTTTCTTTAAGGATTAAAACCGCTTCTAGATAATCTTCTAGGGCGGGGGTTATGTCCATAACAAAATTCCTTTTGCAATAAAGTCTAACAAAGAACATTTATAATATTAGGGTAACCTAACTTTGTCAATCATTTTTTGAGTATCCTAGGGAAAGGCTTAAGGCCTCAGCCATCGAGCAAAATAAAGAAAGCGTCGGGTGAGCTGCAACTCAAGGCAGGCTACCACAAAAAAATGGTAATGCCTTGCCGGGCGAGGGATCAGGGGGCATGAGTCCTGTCGATTCGATTAAACCTTAAAAAAATCTAGGATCATACGAATATCATTGAGCAGGCCTTTGACGGCATCGCGTTCATAGGCCGTTATAACATAGCCTTTCTCTTCCATAAAATAAAATAATGACTGACAGGCATTTTTGAGTTCCAGATGCCGCGATCTGAGTTTAGTAGCCATAAGACTGAGACTATGGGCCAAGCCTTGGAGCTGGTCTTTCTCTCGGATACTGAAATTGCGCACAAAATCCCCGTCTTTCATCAAATCGATTTCGCGCTGCAGGCGGTACATGGGGCCGATAATCTGATGTGAAACATACAACGTCAGTAATAAAACCACCAGAGCGGCAATGATGGTGACCCCGATCAAGGTCAGGGACATGATCGGCAGGATAAAATCCGAGGTAGGCTTAACGTAAACCTTGGTATTCTCAATCGCTACCGTAGTCGAATTAGACGTGAGATAAAAAAGAATCCCGCCGATCAGCAGGGATGAAACGATAACGATCAGGCAAAATCGGAAAATAAACCGCCCCTGAAAGGAAGGTTCGATAAAATATTTCGTTCGTCTTTGAATCGATTGCATGACTTCCTCCTGGTTTGAATAATCCAAAATGCGATTGTCCCTTATGGAACTTGCGAAGGAGGTTCCTCGGGCTGCAGGATTCCCAGCCGTTCATAATCGAGTGAAATAACCGCATCGGCTTTTAAGGATTCCACCCATCCCGCCAGAAGCTTACGCTGTTTTTCGCGGCTCAGCATCCATTTGATCTGCTGATAAACATCGGGCAGTTTCATATTCGCGAATTCCGTATCCTTAAATCTATTATAATAAGAATGAATATCCTGATCATTAACGACAATCTCAGCCAGCATCTCCTGACTTATTTTTTCAAGCATCAAGCGCATCAAGGCCTGCTCCCAATGATTCTGGAGCTCCAGCAAAAAATCAGGATTTTTGTTCAGGCTCCTTCGCTCCGCCTCCTTCAAAATCAATCTGTTGGCAATGAATTCATCGATAAATTGTTTGCGTCCGGAAGCGCCCATTCCGACAAAACGCGAGTTTTGAAAAGCCTGGTTGAATTCGCTGGAGGAAAATTCTATGCCGTCAATGATAAGCGCAGGACGGGACGGACGACCGCAACCGAAGACGGTCAGCGGAATGATCAGTACCATAATCGTTATAAATCGATTCATGGATATCCCCTCCTTCATCTACTCAGAAAAAAACTCGAGGTCAAAGATAAAAACAAATCAATTACATATTTTTTTCATTATAACCGATTTTACGGGGACTCAAAAATAAAAAACAGGAAGATTCTGCCTCTCCCTGTCGCACGGCCACCTTGCCGTTTCATCATAAAAAAATTTTAAGCTCTTCGAAATCCTTTGCCTTTATTTCTTCACCCTGATCGGCAAGGTCAAGGTAACTTCGGTACCCTGGCCCCTATGGCTGTTGACATCCAGCCTGCCATTATGTAAATTGACCAATTGATTACAAATCGACAGCCCCAGGCCGGTACCTTTCACGCGGGTCGTATAAAAAGGATCGAAAATATGCGGTTTTGAATCCTGATCGATGCCTTCGCCAGTGTCCTGGAAACTCATCCGACAGTAATTTCTCTTTTTATTAAACTCCAGGGTTATATCAATCTCCCCCTGCTGGTTGGATAAGGCCTGATAGGCATTCTCCAGAATGTTGATGAAGAGCTCATTGACGTGAACAGGATCCGCCTCGATCCTGGCGTCCGGCCGCATCCGGTGGCGGTTGATCGTAACATTAACCCGATAATCGGAATACCGCTGTCGGCATTGTTCTAATGTTTCGTTAAGCGCCTTCAGAATATCGACCTGTTCGTATCGCGGCATCTTGATCTGGGCGAAATTTAACAGCTCGCGGATAATTTTTTCACTTTCGGAAATCTTTTTGTCGATATTGGTAATATGCTTATCGATCGTCTCCGCTTTCCGCTTCTGCCGGATATTGTAAAGGGCAGCCTTGATCACGCCTAAGGGATTACGTAATTCATGCGCGACCATGGCCGCCAGCGCCCCTATTTCGGACAGACGCTGGGCATCTTCGAGTTGCTTACGCGTTGTTTCCAACACTTCCCGGGTCCGGCCCACGATCTTTTCCAGTCCGGTCTTGTCCCGGCGCAAACTCTCCTCGATTAACTTCAATTCGGTGATATCCCGGATGATTCCGATGATGACCTTACGCCCGTTCAGTTCGCACATCCCGCCGCTGATGTGCACCGGGATCTTACGGCCGCTGCGGTGAAGGATAAACCCGGTTCGCTTGACATCCGGATTCTCGCTGGTAAAAATCCGGAACATATCCTTATAATATTGGCTCTCACCGCGCGGATGCATTTCGGTGAAATGCATCCCGATCATCTTCTTGACCGGCAGACCGATCAATTCCTCAGCTTTCCTATTCGCATCGATGAGGTACCCGGTTTCGATATCCACCAAAACGATCGCGTCCCCGGCTGATTCCACCAAGGTACGGTACTTCTCTTCCGATTCCGCTAGGGCCTCTTGGGCCCGCTTCTTCAGGGTGATGTCCTCGTATGTCCCCAGGACACCGATAACCTCCCCCTGCGCGTTGTGCAAAGGGACCTTGTTAGTCAAAAGCCAGCCTTCCTCCCTTTGCGCGGTTCTTTGACTTTCATAGATCGAGAGTTCGGGCTGATCATTTTCCATCACCCGCCGATCGACTTGGCGGTAAAAATCCGATTGTTCCTTTTTCCAGGGAAGATCGTAATCATTCTTCCCGACAATAAGATCGGGGTTCTCAATACCGGCATCCTCAGCAAAGGTCTTATTGCATCCCAGATAAACACTCTGGCGGTCCTTCCAGAATATCCGCTGCGGGATATTATCCAAAACCAGACGGAGCATCTGGCGCGATGCATAGAGTTCCTCCTGATCTTTTTCCCAAGCCGTAATATCACGCATGATCGACATAAACGCCAAAAGCCTGCCACTGTGATCCGTCAACGGCGAAATCTTCATGTCCGCCAAGAAAAGCCTGCCATCCTTTCGTTTATTGAGATGAACTCCTGCCCAGAAACGGTGGCTTGAGACGGTCCGATAGATATTTTTCTGAATCTCGTCGGCCACGGGTTCGGCGTTAAGAAAATCAGGCGTCTTCCCCATTAATTCGTAACGGGGGAAACCATATAATTGTTCGGCCGCCCGATTGACAAATACAATCCGATAATTTGTATCGGTCACAATAATAGCGTCCGAAACCTGTTCGATGACGGAACTCAAAAAAACAGAATTTTGGGCCAGATCCAAGTTCGGCCGGGTTTCTTGATGATGGGCTTGTTTATGGCTGGTATTCATATTCTTTTTGCAGAAAGGCTTGTATAAATTTCTTTAATTTCTCAATATTCAGTGGTTTGGGGAAATAACGTTTCACCCCGCATTTTTTAATCCGGGCGACTTCCTCTTCGGATGTCATGCTCGTGACGGCCACAACCGGGATCGAGCGCATTTCTCTGTCCTGTTTGAGGATATCGCATACCTGAAAACCGTCAATTCCGGGCATCTTGAAATCCAATAAAATCATATCCGGCTTCTTCTGATAAATCTTGCGCCCAGCCTCGAATCCGTTCAAGGCACAATCAACAATAAAGCCATTGCCGGATAAAGCCTCTCTGAGCTCTTCCAGAAATTCAATATCGTCGTCCACAATCAGGACTCTGAGGCTTTCCTTTTTCAAATTCTCCGGTAAAGGGATTTTGTAACGTAGCATGAAATTCCGGAGTTCTTCCTCCATGACCCGGCGGTGGCCTCCCGGTGTCGTATACCCACCCAGTACCCCCTCGTTAATCCAGTTAATCACGGTCGTATGATGAACCTTGCATAAATTAGCGACTTGATAGGTAGAAAGCACTTTGGAGGTCACATGAAACTCCTTTCTAATAAATCTAAGAATTATAATCTATTGTATTAATATGTCAATTTTTGTCAAGATAAATCTGGGAGTGAGAAAGGGCAGGCCGAAGATAGTTTTAACGATAAATTTAATAGGGGCTTTATTTCCTATGAAGAAAAGACAATCAATCAGAGCTGGAACTCTATATAATATAGATAGTTAAAAATTCTTAGCAGATTTGTTTCAATTTAAGAACCTCAGCCCGTAAATTTTCTGCAATTGCTTCATAATCATCCCGGGCTTGCCGCTCTCCCTTTTTCAGCAATAAAGCGGCTTCAAGCGGCTGACCGAAATTCACGCGAACCGGTCTCAACAACCGCGGCCAGCGACGTGTCCTGGGCCAAACCTCACCCGTTCCTTTTAGGTAAACCGGAACAACCCGGGCCATTAATTCCTTGACTAAAATTCCAGTCCCTTTCTTGAAGGGCTTGATTTGATCAGATAAAGAACGCTGGCCTTCGGGAAAGATGCAGACAACCTTATTCTTCCGCAGGAGATAAGCCACGACTTGCATCGAACCGATGAAATTCGTATTTGTGTCAATCGGGACAAGTCTGGCCAGCTGATTACCCCAACGGATCGAAGGATGCTCGAAGATTCTGCCCCAACCGACAAAATAGGTATTGACCGCAACAGACAGTGGCAAACCGCAGAAAACAAAAAAACCGTCCAGATAACTGGCATGATTCGGGGTTATCAAATAGGGGCCTTGGGGAAGCGGCGTGTGCCGGCGGATGCGCAGAAACCACAGGATTCTGAAAAAAATATTAAAAAAGACAAGCAGGAATCCTGTCACAATCCAATCCCAGACCCGCGGCTTGAGGTTGATTTTGCTTTTTAAGGCCTCAGGCGGCTCTTGATTCAAAATCTGGAGCCACGGCGTCTGTCTGATCTGCTCGTCAAAATGGGCTGACCTTTCAGCCTGTTCGCAGCGACGGCATACCTCTTCCACAACGGCCTTGACCGTTGCTAATCTGACTAAAGACTCCTCGGACAGTTTAATCGCAAAGAGCCGCTCCAGTCCGATCCCCAGCTCTACGCGTGTCAACGAATCGATTCCCAGATCGATTTCCAGGTGCTGAATGAGGGATACCGGCCGATGCATCTGCTCGGAAAGATAGCGAATGACTTTTTCTTTGATCTCGGGATTCAGGTCCTGAACATCCGCATCCTCATCTTCCGTCTTTCCCCCCTTGCGCTCTTGAACCTGGTCAGTGAGATATTGCGCTTTGATACGGTATCGCTGTAGTTTGCCTAATGCCGTCTTAGGCAATTCATCCCGCGTCAGCGCAAAGCCCATAATATGCTCATAGGCAGGCAAATCCTGGGAAAGATTTTCAACTTCCCAACGAATCTTGTCATTGATATTTTGGATTCCGGACCGCTCGAAGTACTCGAGATCCGGGACAATAACCGCAAACAGAGACTCCGATTCCTGGCCGAATTTCCTATCCTTCTTCTCGGCAACACAGATCTCCCTGATATACGGGCTTTGCAGGAAATGCTGCTCCAGCTCCTGAGGATAAATATTTTTCCCGGAGCTGAGGACGATCATTTCCTTCTTCCGGCCTGTAATGAACAAATAACCGTCGCCGTCCAGATAGCCCAAATCCCCGGTATGGAACCAGCCGGCACGGATGACCTCTTCGGTCAACCGCTCTTGGCGGAAATACCCCCGCATCACATTTGCGCCCCGGACAATGATCTCACCGATGCCGTTCGCATCCGGAGCATCGATCCTGACATCGACTCCCGGCAAGGCCCGGCCGACCGAACCGATCTTCATCTTATCCGGCGGATTGAAGGTCACCACCGGCGCGGTCTCCGTCAGCCCATACCCTTCGATCAGGCCGAATCCCCAGGCGATCAAATCCCGGGCGACATCCTCATCCAGGCGGGCGCCGCCGCTGACCACCAATCTCAATTGCGACCCAAAACGGCGGCGCAGACCCGCGCGAAAAAACAGGCGCACCAACGGGCGCAACAGCAAAGGCTTTTGCGATAGAGTCGACAACACCGAACGCCGCAACATGGCCAAAAGCTGGGGAACGGCCACCAGCACGGAAACCTCTTTTTTGCGGATAATATTCGCCAATTCCTGCGGACCTGATTCCGAAGGCATAAAAGTGATCCGGGCGCCTAACAATACAGGCAAGATCAGCGTGGCCATGAACGGATAGGTGTGATGCAGCGGCAAAAAACACAAAAAATTGTCTTGCGGAAAGCACAGGTCCATCCGGCGGATACTATCGAAATTGGCAACGATATTTTTATGCGTAAGCACAACGCCTTTCGGATTGGCGGTCGTCCCCGAGGTATAGATAAGGGAAGCCGCATCGTCGGCCCCGATGGCCATCGGCCGCGGTTGAACGGGAAAATCGTTCGCTAGGACCTCCGACAAAGCGATCGCCTTGTCCCCGAGATCCGATTCACCATCAGCCACCACCCATAGATCCGTTTCTGCGTTCAGCTTTCCGGATAAGCGGTTCTCAAAAATCTCCCGGGAACAAAAAACGATCCGGGCCGAGGAGTCCGAAACATATTTTTCTATCTCCTTCGGTTTCAGCCGGGCATCCAAGGGCACACCGACCAATCCGGCCGAAACGATCCCAAAATAAACCATTGCCCATTCAGGCCGATTCTCCAGGGCCAGACCAACCCGAGCGCCTTGCGGCAGATTCCGATCTATTAAAAAAGACGCTATCTTACGGACCTGATCGCCGAAGACAAAATAAGACGTGGTTTGCCATTGATTATCCCGACGGAAAAGAAACACGGACTCCTGCGGGCAGCGGCTGACCACCGCATCCAGTAAAGCGGGAATTGTCAGCTTTTCGCTCGGCATGCTTTCTTCCGATCTTTCACATCAGATTAGTGAACAAAGCAGGTGCGGTCATGCCAATACGCGCCGATCGCGAGGGTCGGGGACCTTGCGCAAGAAGAATATGCCCAATAAGATAAATAAATTCAAACTCAGTAAGGCCAGGCGGTAGCGCCATTCCCCCAGAGGCTGAGCAAGGAATAAAATCGTCCCCCAAAAAAGAGCGCCCATGATGGCCGCGGAATAGCCGACAACATGAAAAAGCCCGAACATCTCGCCGACCTTTTCCTGGGGGACAAGCCGGATGGCCATGGCTCGGATCACGACCCAGACGGATCCCAAGGCGATCCCGACCACAGCCGCAATAAAAACAATATACTTGGGCTCGCGGACCAATCCTCCGGCGATAAAGGAACAGATCCACAGCCCATAAACCAAAAACAAACACCGCCGGCATCCTATGCGGTCGCTCAGCCAGCCCGAGAACAGGCTGCCGCCGACGCAGAAAAGGACCGCGAACGCCACCAGGTTGATAACCGCGGCCTCGTCGAGTTTAAAAACCTCGCTGGCGTAAACCGCCATAAAAAGCACCAAAACGTTGACCGCAGCCAGGCTAAAAAAGATCGACTGGAAGAACGGAAAAAGGCCTTTGTAATGCGAAGTGGATGAAAAATTCTTTTTAAAGGATTGATAGACACGAACGGCCAGCTCCCGGCTGAACACCGACTGGACCTTCAATCCCTTGGGCTCGCGGTCTTTGACCAACACCATGCAGGGTAAAGCAAAGACCAGAAAAAAGAATCCGGTCGGGACAAAAGTCTCATGATAACCGAAGTTCAATACGATGGGTTTGATCAGGAACACCGAAACCGCGGCACCGCTATAGCCGAACATCCGCCCCACGCCCGAGATGAAACCGATCCGTTCGGGCGGAGCGATATTGACCATCAATGCATTATAAAAAACACTGCCCAATTGACAGCCAAGGTTGGCCACCGCAAAAAAAACCAGAGCCAGGATGACATTCTGGGTCCAACCTAACGCCATCGTAAAAAAAACCGCCACCCCGGTGAAGATCACCAAAAATAACCTGTGCCGCTGGGCTGCGTCCGAGACCGCGCCCAATAGCGGCGACAATACGGCGACAAAGAATATCGAAACGGCAAAGGCAACGCTATAAAAAAGCTCCGGAACCCCTTTGACCAGGACCAGCCATTTAACAAAATATAAAGATACGATATTGAGCGCAAAAAATTGGTTGGCCAAATCATAAAGCGACCAGGCCGCAATCTGAATGACGGATTTAATATCTATTCTCATAATCGCGGTTCTGACCTCACCCATCTAAAAAATGAATCAAGGAGAGCTTAGGCAGACTTAACTACCGACCTATTCTACCTTCCCTTCTTCTATGAGGCAAGTTAATAACGAAAACAAATCGGTTGGAAAAGACAGAAACAAATTCGTGAATCTTCAACGACAACAATCGCGTACGCCCATTGATTCGTCTGCAATCGCAATCAGCCGCAACCGGGCGCGCGGAAGGAAGGGAAGCTTAGCGAGGAGACAAAAAGGGACATGCCTTTTTAAAAAAATGGCATGTCCCGAATTTTCTTATATTTTCACAACATTTTTGGCTTGTTCGCCTTTAGGTCCCTCCGTGATTTCGAATTCGACGGCTTGGCCTTCTTCAAGGGTCTTGAAACCAGTGCCCTGGATTTCGCTGTGATGGACAAAAACATCACGTCCCGTCTCGGCAGCGATAAAGCCGTATCCTTTTTTGTTACTGAACCACTTGACTGTACCTTTTGCCATTGTCCTTATCCTCCTTTATGGCTTTCCTCGAAAAAGGTGAAAATTGCCAAGGCAAAACCCGCCGAAAAGTCCGACGGTGCTGACATGCATTATTCTCAACCTAGAGAAAAAATGCTTTCACCTGAAACTCACGCGTCATTTCAAAGAAAAAACCGCAAGGCCAATCCTCTTCTACCTCGCGGTTAAAAATTCCTTTCCTTTCATTTGATAATGAGTATGAACCCGTTCGACCCTTTTGTCAAACAAATTTTTCCCGAACAATAGAGGCCGCCGCAATAATTCTTATCGTGTCAATCCCTGGTCAAACGGTAGATGCCGTAGGCGATACCGGCGCTTAAGGCCGTATTGATGAGGCCGCAGCCGCTTGTACAGACCAGGATGCTGAGGATCAAAAAGCCGCCCAACAATCGTTTTATCACACTTCCTCCCTTGCTTAAATAAATCGGCAGACCGAAATCCCACCGACTATAATATACATTTAAACCTACCTGAGAAGTAAAGTTCTGTCAAGACGATTTTATCAGCCGACCGAACGGGCATGTTTTACCACGGCGGGATACGTCCCTTTTCTTAAAAAATTTATTCGGCCCCTTTTATCGATTACCTATTTCCTGAATTCTTTATACTTTAATATTTTTACTGCAGATAACCCAAAGATCTTAATTGCTCCTCTTGGTCTTCATCGGGATGAATCTCGACAAAGGCCGGCTTGTATTTATGCGAATTCGCGAGGAAATCATCTAAAACCGAACTCAAATGCTGCAGCCGGTCAGGGCGAAGGCCGGCCAGATTATCCTTCTCCCCGGGATCATGTGATAAATCATAGAGCTCACTCCCTTTGTCGGTGCGGATCAACTTCCAGTCACCTTGGATCACGCTTCTCAGCGGCGGGTGAAACTTCTTCTTCCTTAGGGAGGAAAGATGCCCGAAAAGGTACCGGTCCTCTTGTCCGGGTATTTTTTCGCCTTTAATGGCGGGTAGCAGACTCAATCCTTCCAGGCGCGGATCGCTCCCGGCCCCCAGCAGATCCCGGATGGTGGGGAAAATATCCACTGACGTAACCGGACCGGGATCGACGAGGGCCGGCGCAAACCGGCCGGGATAATAAAACATCAGCGGAATCCGCAAAGTTGGATTGTATAAATTGATCCCGTGCCCCCGGTGCGAATGCTCGCGAAATTCCTCACCGTGATCTGCTGTGACGATCAGCAGCGTGTTCTTATCCCATCCGAAGTCATAAAAGAGTCTCTGAAAATGCACATCCAAATAATTGATTTCGCTGTCATAAGCCGCCATGTCAGCATAGCCATTTTCCTGGTACCAAGGAAGCCGGGCATGATAAGGGAGGTGGGGATCCATAAAATGGATATAAAGAAAATACGGGGTGGCAGGATGCACGATCTTGAACCACCATGTTTCGAGACTTCGCATGACATACTTAACACCTCTATAGGAAGAATTTTGATATTGGGAAAACCCCCGGGCGAACCCGGTCTTCTCATGGACATGGGCGTTATCGGGAATCCCGAAACAGCGATACCCCTGACCCCGGAGAAATTCCGCAAGGAGAGGGGCCTCTTCAGGGATACTATTGACATAGATATCGTTATAACCCGCTCCGAAAGTATTGTAACAAAAATGATGCTGAAAAGGATACGCGGAGGTAAAAAGGGACGCCATGGCCGCAGACGTAATCGTCGAAGCCGAGTAAGCCCGCTTGAAAATAACAGACTGCGCAGCCAGCTCGCTGAGAAAAGGCGCCGTATTCTTATGATAACCGTAAAATGGCAGATGATCGGCTCGCAGGCAATCGATGACGATCAGGACAATATTCGGCCGCGCGCCTTTACGAATCTGCCAAAATCGGAAACCGACCGCCAGTAAAATTCCCAGGCCAACAATCAAAAAAATTTTCCAAGACTTTTTCATTTTATGTACTGCGCCATAAAAGATTCAATCGGTCGCTATGAGGTCAAACTTCGAATACCCGGCCTCGCCGTCATTCGGGCCCAACCGGCAGGCCGAATCTTGATATCGCGGGCCTGGATAAAGCCTTAACGCTTTGCTGATAGCCGAACAGCCGCAGAAAATCATCTATGAAAAATTCATGCGCCAGGCTGTCGGCCTAAAGCAGACAGCAGATAGCGACCAAAACCAAGGATAGAAAAAATCCGTTTCACTCCGTTAAAGAGATATTTCTCTAACTTCTTATACTTTAGTCTTTATTGCTGATCCAGCATGCGCACCAGCGGGATGCCGTTATCGCCAACAGGGATGTAGACCGTAGTATGGTTCGGGCTTTCCGACATCTTCATCTGAGCCTGGATAGCCTCGTGCTGCAAGTATGACTGGGTCAGGGTCTTGTTGATGATCTCCTGGGCCTGGGCGATCCCCTCGGCCTCGATGACCCGGCGCTCGGCCTCCTTGCGCTCTTTTTCGAGGATAAATTTCATCTGCTCGGCCTCCTGCTCGGCCTTTAATTTAACCTCGATTGCCTTACCGACGGTCGGCGGCAGCCGGATCGCGCGCAAAAGAACGTTCTCCAGGATAATCCCGCGGCCCTTGAGCAGGCCTTCGAGGTCGTTGAATATCTTCTGAGCAATCTCCTCGCGGCCGGAAGTATAAAGGCCCTTGGCCTCATAATTAACGGTCACGCCCCGAGCCACGGAACGGAATTGGGGCAAAATCACAATATTGCGGTAATTCACGCCCACATTGCGATAGATATCGCTGGCCTGATCGGGGATCATCCGGTGAAGGATCGAAAGGTCTAGATCAATGGATAATCCTTCCTTAGACGGCACGCTCATCACCTCTTTGATTTCTTCGGTTTTGATATTAAGGATCTGCAGTTTGGCAAAAGGATGGACAAAGTTGAGACCGGCGAAACGCTCCTGGTCGGAGACCTTACCAAACAGGTCAACAACGCCGACCGTGCCGGCCGGGACCACGCGAATAAAACTGGTCACAATCAGGATCGCCGACACCAGCATCATAATAATCCCGGCGATACTGGTGGTCTTGTCGTAATCATGATTGGCCATCTTGAAAAAATGCAGGCATACCCCGCCGACTAAGAGCACCAGGCCCCAAATGAAATTCATGTACATACATCCCCCTTTCTTAAATATTGATATTTGGCCCGCGGTTGATATCCCGATATCAAAAAAATTATTGAAACCAATGGCCCCCGCCCTGCCGAGATGCTGTTGGGGCCCACCAGATCGATTGGTTAAATCTGATATGCATTCATTCTACACCTGCCGATAAAAACCCGCTAACACATTGGGAAAAAATTCATCTTTATTTTTTGCTCTGACAGCGGGGACAGATATGCGTGCTGCGCTGGGCCACAACCAGACGTTGAATCGATGTCCGGCAACGCGGACAAGGCCGGCCAGCACGTCCATAGACCTTTAAAGCCGGGCGATGCTGTGGGCGATCAAATCATTGACAATGGTCTGGACTTCGGGCAATTCCGGCATAGCCGTTAATCTCCTGACGCCCAGCCGCGCGCTGTACGGATGTAAGCCTCGACGTCAAATTTCGACCGGCAGCCGTTGGCACTCATATATCGGATCTTGCCGAACACCGGCCGTTCGCCCCAGGCACGGTCATGCACCCCTCCGATGGACCAAGCAATTCCGGCATAGCCGTTGGGATCACGGCCGTCCAGTTGATATTTGTCGTTCAGATAAACCGCAATCTTATGCGCCTGGCCAGGCGACGAGCTCCATTCCAGGAGCTTCTTAGCCCAGTACATGCGCATATACCCGTGCATCTTGCCCTGGGTCACCATTTCGGTTTGGGCTGCGTTCCAAAGCGAGTCATGCGTGCGGGCCGTTTCAAAAACCTTAACCGAATACACATATTCGCGTTTATCCCGATGGTGCAGATTTAATGTGCGCCGCGCCCACTCGGGAAAGCCTTCAACGGAATCATAACGCGGATTATAAAAACAAAAATTATCCGCTAATTCCCGCCGGATAATCAGTTCTTCAAGAAAGGCTTCACGCGCTTCTGTATCGATCCCTTTGGATCTGATGACCTCCAAGGCCACGCGCTGGGCCGCGATCTGCCCGAAATGCAGATAAGGCGAAAGCCCGGATTGGCCATCGCGATTAGGATCATTGCGGGCGCCCGGATAGGCATTCAGCCGGTTTTTCAAAAAATCCTTCAGAACCTTTTTTGCCGCTGCGGGTCCGGGTGCAAATCCTTTGACTTCCGAAACCGATCGGTCGAATTTCAGCCGCCTCAATGCCTCGCGCGGGGTCACATTCTTTTTGATGCTGAATTTAAAAGAAAACGGATGTCTTCTAAGCCGGGGAAAATCCGTTAAAAATTCAGGAAGAAGCCGTTGGATCTTAGGCCGAATAGTATACGCCCCGAATTCCTGTTTGGAAGAAGCCGCGCGGCAGGGAACGATGTTATGTGCATCCACTTCATCAAACGGGACATGCACCTGACGGGCAACCGATTTCTTCCAGCCCGATTTGATCTTCAGTGGATCGAAATCCGTGACCAGCGCCCCGGCGCCGGTTTCACGGACAAACGTAGGGACGATTTTCCCGGGCAGGCCGGTGATAAGATAAAACGGAATGTTGAAGCCCCGAAGTTCAGTGGCTGTTTCTTCCAGGCCTTTCAGCATAAACGCGTATTGCCGCCAAGCCGCGTGCAAGAAATCCGGCACCAGGCAAAACACAACTAAAAACGGAACCTTATTTTCAAGGGCCGTTTGTCGCGCAAACTGCAGGGCCCAGTTATCCGCGGCGCGCTGGTCGCGGCTCATCCAATAAATCACCGGACCCTTCTTGAAATCAGCGCTACGAAATGCGAAAACACGTTGGGAATGAATCATGATGGGCTAAGCGGCAGCCATTTGAATAAAGTTCCTTGAGCCTCGGCCACTACCTTTTCGTTAACAGAAGCAACCGCAGTCACAACGAATGTCTTGCGGTTTTGATCCTTGAGTTTGGCAAGAACGGAAAGCGTCTCTCCCACGGCCAGTGGCTGGCGGTAAACGATCTGAAAGCGGACAGTGCGGGCATCCTGTTTCAGCACCTGACGGACGAAAACCGAAAAAGTTTCATCCACGGCCGCAGCAATGACCCCGCCATGCACAACTTGCGGCGGGCCGGCATGGTTAGCGCCGGATATGAATGTCCCGATAACCTGATCCGGTTGAACCGTGAACCGCATCTTCAAACCAACCGGATTGTTTTCCCCGCAACCGTAACAATTTTCAACATGCCGCAGTTCTTCGTCAGGCATAAATTCAAATCTCGATTCAAAGGATTCTCTTTATAAAAAAACGATTTTGTTTAAACGACATTATATATTCCACGATTGATAATCACAAACATTTATTGCGATCACACGACGACCCAAGATTTGATCTCAGGGTTAGGACAGCGGACGAATAATGTCAGGTGTATCATTTTGAGGATTATTCACGCCTGACGAGACCGGATAGGCCTGCATGGCCTGCGGGTCATACGGCCCGAGCAGTTGGGGGATCTCCTTTTCAGGCAGATCTCCCAGCCATTCGGCCTCCCGTTCAAACGGCAGGATCACCGGCATACGGTCATGAATCGCCCGCACCAGACGGTTGGCATCCGTAGTGACGATCGTGCAACTTGTGATCTCGTTACCGTCGCGTTCCCAGTGATCCCACAGACCGGCAAAACAAAACAGCCCTTCGTCCCGAAGCGTGATCCGAAAAGGCTGTTTGCTTTTGTTGGACTTCTTCCATTCGTAAAACGAATCCGCGATGATCAAACAGCGTTTGCGGCGTACCAAGCCGCGGTACATGGGTTTTTCCAAGAGACTCTCGGCGCGTGCATTGATCAGGGAATACTTCATATTCGGGCCTTCCGCCCAGCTCGGGACAAGCCCCCAGCGCACCAGGCTTAACTCGTCCGGAGTGGCGTTAAGTATGACCAAAACATTCTGCTGCGGCGCGATGTTAAATCGCTTCTGGAGTCTGGGCGGAATCTTTTTGAGATGAAAACGTTCCTTCAGCTCGCGCTCTTCAATCCGTGTCTGGGAATAACGGCCGCACATAATCAACCTCACTTTCTTATTTAAGACCGTTCTGCCGGGCCGGCCAATCGCTTGACTCCCTCTTTATCAGACGCGCGTTAAGCGCGTGCCACCGGCAATTCATCCCAACGGGTGGTATAGCGCCTGGTCTTGCGGGCCTGACGCATGTGCCAGGGCTTGCCCATGCCCTCGGCCGCCCAGAAAATTTTACCCGAATTGGTCGAACAGTTATATCGATCTACGGCCTGCATCAGGTGCTGCTGTCGGCTTTGATGATATATAGAATCAAAAAGGTCAGCCTGGCCTTGGTTCTGATCGGCTAAATCCATGAGCATAACTCCGGCGCGTTTGTAATCGAACCCGGGACGGTATATCCGCCGTAAAAGACGCAGGGCCTGACCAGACAGATACGGGGTGACTGCTCCGGGGGGATCAAGACCCATTCCCGCGGCGTTTTCGTAATACGGGCCGTCTGTGAACGCATCGGTGGCGATAAAAACCTGGATATGCCCTGCAACCAACCCCTGGGCTCGCAATTTTTGGGCGGCCCGCCCGGTGTAGGCCGCCACCGCCTCTTCCATTTCCCCCAGGCTGCATACGTCCCGGCCAAATGACCTTGAGGTGCCGATAGCTTTGCGGCGCGGCGGCACTGCCTCCAAAGGGATACAGGATATGCCCCGCAATTCCCAGGCCGTGCGCAGGCTCATGACCGTTAAATATTTTTTGATCCAGCGGTCATCAGCCGCGAGCAATTGTAGCACATTATCAATATGATTTCTCCGAAAGAATTCAACCTTGCGCCGGCCGATGCCCCACACCTTTCCCAGCGGTATACGGGCCAGATACGCTTGGACCGTGGCCGGGTCGCCCAAATACAAAACCCCTTTGCGCGCGGGCTCGCGTTTGGCAAAATGGTTCGCGACCTTGGCCAGGGTCTTGGTGGCAGCGATGCCGACCGAGACCGGAATCCCGGTCAGCCGCGCAACCGTTGATCGGATCTGGCAGCCGAACTCAGGCAGCTGATTAACCGGAATCCCGTCACATTCAAGAAAGGCCTCATCGATTGAATACACCTCGATCCGCGAAGCCAGCTGGGCCAGAACGCTCATAACGCGGCGCGACATATCGCCGTAAAGCACATAGTTCGAGGACAGGACCCGCACCCGGTGCCGACGTATGGTTTCCCATTTCTGAAAAAGCGGGACAGCCATAGACAGCCCTAGGGCCTTGGCCTCGGGTGAGCGTGCCACGATACAGCCGTCATTGTTGGACAGCACCACGATCGGTTGCCTAGCCAACGCCGGGTCAAAAACCCTTTCGCAAGAGGCATAAAAGTTATTGCAGTCAACCAAGATAAAGGTTTTGGGGCCCATTTTCGAAAATACCGAAATCCGGGATAGGCATTATTTTCCGGTTTTGCGGGTTGACAAGCTCGACGGGGTGTTTTAGGCTTATTTCAGTTGGTTGACTTAAATGGATACTTAATGAAATGCAATTCCGCGCCTTATTCCAGACACTGCGGGCAAAAAACTATTCGGTATTT
>Ga0272442_10003280_pt1 | contig 22813 bp, 37 predicted proteins | sample SSMForm2O_FD_200262 | JGI IMG/M metagenome (GOLD analysis project Ga0272442, IMG submission 200262) | Marine sediment archaeal communities from Little Sippewissett salt marsh, Falmouth, MA, United States - SSM-Form-2O | ecosystem: Environmental > Aquatic > Marine > Wetlands > Sediment ...
GAGCTGGGCGGTCTGGAATATTTGATGGACTTCCTCGGTTGATAGGTCATCGATGGATACAAGGTTCTTACCTTTCATGTTGATGGTCATGGTTTTATCTCCTTTTGATGGTAATATTTGGATACATACTTAGAAGTTGTTGCTGCAAGTAGGGCTGGATAATTTAACTTAAATTGAATCTCACTGCCAACATTCATATCTTCTTCTAAATCTGTTATATCTACAATTAAATGATCACTGCTTGCTGCGATTATTTTTATTTCTTTTTTAATAGGAATTAAACTAGATAAGTGAATATCCTGCTTCCCAACTGCCAAAATAGCTCTTCTCCTAAAACCCATATCTTTAAAAACAGGAACTTGACCAAATGCATCTCTTCCTATAATGCCCGTAGGTACTGAAGGCTTTACTTTGAGTTCAATAATTTCAGCAGTTAAAATAAATGCATCTTGATACATGCCCTCCAAATTTCTTAATCTGGTATCGTCTTGACCCAATAATATACCCACACCAATCCTTAATTGATTAATGGAATGAGGTATTTTATTTTCTTCAATCAGTTTCAAGACACTGGTATTACCACCTGAAATTATTTTAAGGGGTATTTTTAGTTCATCTTCAACGCTTTTAGCTAATAATACCAGTTGATTTAAATTATTTTCAGTTGGCATTATTCCACTAACACAACAAAAATTTGCACCGATTCCCAACAGTTTTACATTCGGCAATTCATTTATCCTCTTGACGGTTTTTATCAGCTCATCAGGCATGATTCCCTCTCTTAAATCTCCTAAATCAACCATCAATATGATTTTATGCTCAAGGTGCATTTCTTGTGCAATATTTGATATTCTTTCAATTGTAAGCAGTTCAGAATTAAGACTTATGTCAGCATATTTAAGCATTTTCCTAATTTCGCTTTGCATGGGAATTCTTATCAACATCATCCTTGTTTGAATTCCTGCTCTTCTTAAATGAATGATGTTTTCAATTCTTGAATCACCAAAAATCTTGATTCCACCTTCGATCATGGCGCGCACTACTTTTTCATCGGCGCTGCAACCCTTGGCAACACCTACCAATTCAATATTTTTCTCAGTACATTGTCTGACTACTCTTATTGTATTATGCACAATTTTATCTAAGTAGATATCAAGTCTTGGATTATTTTTCATAAGCGTATTCCTTTACTTGCAGAATCATCAAAAAGATAAGAGTATATATCAGGATAAATAGGTTTAATATAAATAAAAAAAGAGAAAGGCCCGTCTTTTCAAACCTTTCTCTTTCTTGAAAGTACTTAAACTGTTTATCTCTTAGAAAATTGATATCTCGCCCGGGCACCTTTCTGTCCATATTTTTTTCTTTCTTTCATTCTTGAATCACGGGTTAACATCCCCTCTTTTTTTAATACAGAACGAAAGGAAGGATCATATTGCAGAAGAGCCCTAGCAATTCCATGTTGAATCGCACCTGCTTGTCCAGTGAACCCGCCACCTTTTACTTTTACAATGACATTTACTTCGTTTTTCTTGTTCACCAGTTCCAATGGTTTTTCAACGATTGTTCCCAATATTTTTCTACCAAAATAATTGTCTAATGATTTGTTATTTACACTTACATTGCCTTTTCCAGGAATTACCCATACTCTGGCAACTGAAGTTTTTCTTCTTCCTGTACCGTAATTTTTTGCTTGCATTAAAGGTATTGACCTCCTCTTTAATCTTTTAAATCAATCATTTCTAATTTTTGTGCTTGGTGTGGGTGTTTGCTGCCTTTGTAGATTTTTAATTTTTTTATTACTGCTCTTCCCAATTTATTATGGGGAATCATACCTTGTACAGCTTTTTGAATTACAAATTCGGGTTTTTTCTTTAATAAATTACCTAAGGTAATACTTTTTAGACCACCCATATAAGGGGTATGGTATTTATAGATTTTGCCGGTTAATTTATTTCCAGTTGTTTTTACCTTTTCAGCATTAATTACTACAACATAATCACCTAAATCCATTGAAGGCGTATAAGAAGATTTGTTTTTACCTCTTAATATTGTCGATATTGTAGTTGCCAATCTACCAAGAACTTTACCCTCTGCATCAATTAAGTACCATTTCCTATTAATATCTTCTGCTTTTGCACTGTAAGTTTTCACTCTATTCCTCCCTGCCAATTAATTTCATAATAATTTATATAATATAATGTCCCATGATGCGACATTTTTCCAATTTAAAAAAATACACTATAAATTTTAATATAATCAAGGTCCAATGTCAAGCCAAAATCAGTATTTAACGAAATGATAAGTAGTATTTCGATTTAAATAAAACAAAGGGAGCTTAGTGTACTAATATTTTTATCATCCACTCTTTTGAATTGCATCAAAAGCAATTTTTTTTATACCGCCATAAACGGGATCAATTTTATTTAATCTGTTAACCTGGATACTGCGTGAAATTTATTATAGATGTGTTTAATATTTTACGCGCATCAAAAATAATCCCTTTGCGGGAATCGTTGTTCCAGCTTCCCTTCTGTCTTTTGCTTTTAATATTCCATTCATCCTATTGCTATCAATTTTGCCTTGTCCAATTTCCAATAGTGTGCCAACAATTCCACGAACCATTTTATAGAGAAAAGCATTTGCCTCCATTTGAAAACATACGATTCTCCCATTTCTTGCAATGTTTATTCGGGTTAAATTTCTAACAGGATTAACGAAACTGCTTCCAGAACATGCAAAAGATGTAAAATCATTTTCTCCCAATAATACTTGGCTTGCTTTTTTCATTTTTACAATATCTACCCGTTTATTAATACAGTACACATATTTATTCAAAAGGAAAGAAGGGTAATATTGATCATGGGCAATTTCAAAAACATAATAATGGTACAGTTTACCAATTGCACTAAACCTGGCATGAAAATCTCTTCCAACTTCTTCAGCTTTTTTTATTAGAATGTCATCCGGTAAAAGATGATTTAAAATAAAAGGTATCTTTTCCACGGGAACATTGCTATCGGTAATGAAATTTGCGACTTGCCCTATTGCATGAACTCCCGCATCAGTTCTACCCGAACCATTTATTTTTATTTTTTCCTGAACCATACATGATATTTTATCTTCCAAAACCCGCTGGATGCTGATTAGTTTTTTTTGTCTTTGCCAGCCATAATATGCAGTTCCGTCATACTCAACAGTTAATTTGATATTTTTCATTTATCTACTTTCCGTTCGTTAGATGATTAAAAAAAGATGCTGGTAGATATCACTATAATTAGAATAAATGCGAGGGCTAAAAAATCACTTTTCTTAATCTGTAGTTTTCTATAATGAGTTCTGCCCATCCCCCCCCTATAGCATTTTGCTTCCATGGCAATGGCTAAATCATCAGCTCGTCGAAATGCATTAACAAATAAAGGAATCAATATTGGAATTAAACTTTTAGTTCTGTTTAAAATATTCCCACTTTCAAAATCAGCCCCTCGGGAAATTTGAGCCTTCATTATTTTTTCTGTTTCCTCTAATAAAGTTGGAATAAATCGTAAGGCTATGGTCATCATCATTGCAATTTCATGCGCAGGTATACCTATTGACCTGAACACAGATAATAGTTTTTCCGTTCCATCTGTCAGGGATATGGGAGAAGTTGTCAGCGTAAGTAAAGAAGTCGTTAATATTAATATGAAAAGTCTACAACTGATAAACAAACCCCTTATTAATCCTTCGTAGGTTATTTTTAGAAAACCCAGCCTATAGATAATTCTCCCTTCAGTCATAAACAAATGAATGATCAAAGTAAACAAGATAATAAAAAGAATCGGTTGCAATCCTCTGAAAACAAATTTAGGATGCACTTTTGAAATAAAAATGCTCATTAGGATCAAAGTACCAAAAATCAAGTATCCCCAAAAATTATTAACAAAAAACAAGCAAATAATAACAATTAAGCAACTTAATATCTTAACACGTGGATCCATATTATGGATGGGCGAATCATGGGGGATATATTGTCCAAAGCTAATATTTCTTAAAACATTCATCACTTTTTTCCTTTACATTCAAGTATCTATCGGATTTTTACTGAAAGAAGTTAATATACTGAATGAAAAATATCTTCTTAAATCCTATTTAACATGCTGTTTCTTTGCCACATTTTTAATGATTTCGTTTCGCGCATCCTCAACAGTCAGAATTCCCGTAAATACTTTTTTGCCTTTTGATTTCAATTCATGCATACACCGAGTTACCTGAGGCAGACCCAGACCAACCTCGATAAGTTGGTGAGATTTCTTTTCGAATATATTAACAGGCGTATCGTCCATTATGATGGTTCCTTCGTGCATAACTAAAAGACGGTTGACAAGTTCAGCAATTTTTTCCATGTTATGAGAAACAAGTATGACAGTCGTGCCATATTTTCTATGAATTTCCTTTATTTCAACTAATATATTGTTTCTGCTTTGAGGATCTAAATTTGCCGTTGGTTCATCTAAAATCAAGACTTTGGGCCTAATAGACAATATACTTGCCAGGGCAACCCGCCTCATTTCTCCTCCGCTAAGAGAAAATGGAGATCTTTCAGCGTAATCATCATAATTTAGGTCTACAATTTTTAATGCTTCCCGAACCCTTTCATCGATCTCATTCTTGGAAAGATTCAGTTTTTCAGGTCCGAAGGCGATTTCCTTGTAGATTGTTTCTTCAAAAAGTTGATTTTCCGGATATTGAAATACTAATCCTACTTTTCGCCGGATATTTTTTAAATTTGTTCCCTTGGTATTTATATCTTGCCCATCAATCATAACTCTGCCTGAAGTAGGTTTAATTAGTCCGTTTAGATGTTGTATTAAAGTAGTTTTCCCGCACCCGGTATGACCTATTAGCCCGACAAATTCACCTTTCCTAATTTTCAAATTAATCCCTCTTAAAACTTCTGTTTCGAAAGGCATATTTAAGCTATAAGTAAAACATAGATCCTCTAAATGTATGAGCATAATTTACCAACCATTTTATCAACTTTTAAAATATCAATAGGAATATTTAAACCGGACCTGTTTAGTTGAATAGCTAATTCTGTTATTTGCGGTATATCAAGTTTCATTTTTTTTAGCATATCTGCTTGTTTAAAAATTTCTTTTGGTTTTCCCATTAATGCAATTTTACCCTGATCAAGTACAAGTATTTTTTTTGATTCAGCCGCCTCTTCCATTAGATGTGTAATAAATATTATCGTTATATTTTCATTCTTATTTAATTTTTTAACAATATCCATCACTTCATCCCTGCCACGCGGATCAAGCATTGCAGTCGGCTCATCCAATACAAGATATGAGGAATGCATTGCAATGGCACCAGCAATTGCTACTCTTTGTTTTTGCCCTCCCGAAAGTAGATGAGGTTCGCTTTTCTTATGCTTTTCCATTTCCACAACACTTAGAGCCCATTCAACTCTTTTCTCCATCATTTCTTCAGCGAATCCAATGTTTTCCAAACCGAATGCAACATCATCTTCAACAGTAGTTGCAACCAATTGATTATCAGGATTTTGAAAAACCATTCCGACTTTTTGCCTGATTTCCCACATGGTTTTTTTATCTTTTGTATTCATGTTGTCTACCCAAATATCTCCATCTGTCGGAAGAAGTAAACAATTTAAGTGCCTCGCTAGAGTAGATTTTCCTGAGCCATTTGAACCTATAATAGAAATAAAATCACCTTCATGTATTTCAAAATTTATATTATCTAAAGCTTTTGTCATTTGCTCTTTGTTTGGATAATATACGTGACTTAAATTATTTATTTTTATCAATGTTTTTCACCACTCATCACTTAATTCTTTTTGAAATGTTTTTTACAAAAAAATAAAAATAATGTAGATAATTCATTTGCATCTTCTACTATTTTTCATTGTTGTTTCTAATTATAAAAAACCAAAAGGTTAAAAGGCTCAATATTAAATTCTACATACCAAACCTTCTAACCTTTTTAAATAACTATTTTTACTCGGTAAATTCTATCACTGCGAGTGGGGCAGCGTCTCCTTTGCGAAATCCAGTTTTAATAATTCTTGTATACCCACCATTTCGTTCAACATATTTCGGGCTTATTTCATCGAATAACTTTTTTGATGCCAATTTATTTTTAATGACTTTCATTACTTCCCTTTGAGCTTGCAAATCATTATTTTTAGCCTTAGTCACTAATTTTTCCACAAATTTTCTAACTTCTTTTGCCTTTGAATATGTAGTTTCTATTTTTTTGTGATTTATAAGGGAAATGGCTAAATTTGCCAAAAGTGCACTTCTGTGACTGCTATTTCGACCTAATTTTCCCTTTAACTTCCTATGTCTCATTCTAATAATCCTCCCCTTGATGTTTTTCTCCCAATACAAAACCGTATTTATCCATCTTTTCTTTAATTTCATCTAAAGATTTCTTCCCAAGATTCTTAATCTTCATAATTTCATCATTGGAATAGCTAAGCAAATCCTTTAAAGTATTAATGTTAGATTTTTTGAGACAATTATATGATCTAACCGAAAAGTCCAACTCTTCAATGCTTTTATTTAAAATCTTTTCGTTTTCAATCTTCTCTCTTTCTTCTTCTGAAATAAATTCTTCAGATAAATCATCTTCTTCAGGCGAAAATTTGGTAAACAATTTTAAATATTTTATCAATACATTTGCTGATTTACTCAGTGCTTCATCGGGTAATATTCCTTCATTGCTAAATATTTCTAGAGTTAATTTATCGTGATTTGAATATTGGCTTAAACTGGCATTTTCAATTTCATAACTCACTTTTGTAATGGGTGAAAAATAGGAGTCAAGAAAAATTGTATCGACAGGCTGATCCATTTTCTTATTTTTCTCAGCAGCGCAATAGCCTACCCCTTTTTCAATCACAATTTCCATATTCAGCTTTCCTTCTTCATTCAAAGTAGCAATATGCAAATCAGGGTTAAGAATTTCCACATTGATATTTGGTGTAATATCAGATGCTTTCACATCTTTTTTCCCTTTTGCTTTTATTTTTAATATTTGCGTTTCATCAGAATACATTTTAATGACTAAATTTTTAATATTCAAAATTATTTCAACAATATCTTCCTTGACTCCGGGAATCGTGGTAAACTCATGGGTAATACCTTCAATTCTAATAGCGGTAGGAGCTGCTCCAACCATAGAAGATAGAAGCACTCTTCGAAGAGAATTTCCTAGAGTCACCCCAAATCCTCTTTCTAAAGGCTCTATGATAAACTTACCGTAATTATCAGTTAAGTTTTCTACTTTTATTTTTATATTGTTAATATCCATCCTTTTTGATACTCTCCTTCTATAGGTATATTTAACCTAAATTATTAACGAGAATAATATTCTATTACCAGATTTTCTTCTACCGGTAAATTTAATTCTTCTTTTGAAGGAAATTTCACAATTTTCCCTTTTAGCTGCTCAGGACTAAATTCCAACCAGGAAGCAACATTAACATCTATTTTTCCCTCTTTTATTTCTTTTAGTCCTTCAATGTTCTGGCTTTTTTCCTTTACTTCAATCGTATCATCAATATTTACTTGGTAAGAAGGTATATTCACTTTTTTACCATTGACCAAAATATGCGAATGGAGTACTAACTGTCTTGCTTGAGCTCTTGATTTGACTAAACCAACTCGATAAACAATGTTATCCAGTCTTCTCTCTAGTAATTCTAATAAATTTTCTCCAGTGACACCAACTCTTTTTTCTGCCTTTTTAAAATAGCTTTTAAATTGTTTTTCCAACAATCCATAAAATTTTCTTAATTTTTGTTTTTCTCTCAGCCGCACGCCATAGGTAGATAATTTTCTTGCACGGAAACTTTTGGCATTTTTTCCGGGCAAAGATGCACCTTTTTCAATGGGGCATTTGCCAGTATAGCATCTGTCTCCCTTCAAAAAAAGCTTCACTCCCTCACGACGGCATAACTTGCATGCTGGACCTGTATATCTTGCCATATATTATAAACCTCCTGTATCTTTAATATTTTTTAAATATATCAAGACTACAATTTTTTAAAATGTTTTTTCTCATTTTTAGACTAAAATCTATAAAGATATTTGTTTTACGTTCTCCTCTGTTTTGGAGGCCTACAACCATTGTGCGGAATAGGTGTTACATCTTTGATCATATTGACTTTTAAGCCAACAGCTTGTAATGATCTAATAGCAGTTTCCCTTCCAGAGCCGGGCCCCTTAACAAGTACATCTACTTCTTTCATTCCTTGATCCATTGCTTTCTTTGCAACTGCCTCAGCAGTTACTTGAGCCGCAAAAGAAGTACTTTTCTTGCTGCCCTTATAACCCATATTTCCAGCACTAGCCCAAGCAACAACATTACCTTCTCTATCGGAAATACTAACAATTGTATTATTAAAAGTTGATTTAATATGCACTACACCTGAAAGTATATTTCTCTTTATCTTTTTCTTGGTTTTTTTTACTTTTTTCTTATTTGCCAATTAACTTCTCCTTTCTGTTAACAGAATAAAATTTTATTTACCCTTTTTCCTTTTAGCTCCAACTGTTTTTTTAGGACCCTTTCTTGTTCTTGCATTGGTTTTTGTTCTCTGTCCATTTGCAGGTAAGCCTCTTCTGTGTCTTAGACCTTTATAGGAACCTATATCCATCAATCTCTTAATAGAGCCAGTTACTTCACTTCTAAGCTCACCTTCTACTTTGTAGTTTTTATCGATAATTTCTTTTATTCTACTAATTTCATCTTCTGTTAAATCTTTTGCACGGGTATCGAAATCAACTTCTGCTTCGGTTAATATCTTTTGGGAAGTTGTTAAACCAATCCCATAGATATATCTTAAAGCGTACTCAACTCTTTTATTTCTAGGTAAATCCACGCCGGCTATTCTAGCCATAATCTACTATATCCCCCTTTATAATTATTTTCCTTGTTTTTGCTTGTGTTTAGGATTTTCACATATTACTCTTATTTTACCTTTTCTTTTGATGACTTTACATTTTTCACAAATTTTTTTAACTGATGATCTGACTTTCATCTATCTATTTTCCTCCGTGATAATATTGTATTCCATTAGACGATCATGCTGTTTGATAAGTACTATTTAAAACCATCTGATTTATCCATCATGGCATTCATTATGTTTGTCGTCATATTATGCATAAAATTACCTTTGTATGATATATTGCACGATTTTTCTTAATCTTTAATATAATCAAATGCTTTCGAATATTTTTCAGCCAAAAGATATGCTCGAGAGAATTCTTTTTGCAAAATAGTATTCTTGAAACATAACCAACTAAATATAATTAATTACAATCTATAAACAATTCTTCCCTGTGTTAAATCGTATGGTGATATTTCAACTTTTACTCTATCTCCAGGTAATATCCTAATAAAATGCATTCTTATCTTTCCGGAAATATGAGCTAAAATTTCACAACCATTCTCGAGTTCAACCCGAAAAGTGGCATTAGGTAATGCTTTTATTATTTTACCCTGCATTTCTATGCACTTTTCTTTTGCCATTTACTATTCCTCCGCTAATTTTTTAATATTAACCTTATATATCTTTCTATTCATTTTCTAAATAAAGTTAAATTCATTTCTATGATTGCGAATTTCAATTACACTTGTCATTTGATTATACTTCGACTTCCCAACCAATCTCTTTTAGATGCTAATTCATTATGCTCTTGATTTTAAAAAGTTAATTTAACTCCGAAGGTAAAAATAATATTATCTTCTATTAAATAAGTGTTTCGGTATCAATAACGCAAGAATATCCATATCATGCTTAATTCAAATATAAATCTTACTTACCCTTTTTTATTATTTCCATTATACTATTGAAAGCATTTTCACTAGAATGGGCTTCCACAGGTATTAATATATTTTTCTGTTCATAATATTTTTTTAAAGGCATTGTTTGCTCATTATAAACCTGTAGACGTTTTTTTACAGTTATTTCTTTATCATCTTCCCGTTGAATCAATTTACCTTGGCATATATCGCATGTATTTTCCTTTTTGGGAGGATTAAAGGATAAATTATAATTGAATCCGCACTTTTTACATACTCTACGTCCAGATAATCGCTGAATTATCTCTGAAAATGAAATAACAAAATAAAAAACATAATCTATTTTCGCGTTAAGTTCAGCGTTCAATGTCTCCAATGAATACGCCTGCTGAATAGTTCTTGGAAACCCATCCATTATATATCCATTTTTGCAATCGACTCTTATTACTCTCTCTTTAATTATTTCCATAATAAGATGATCTGGAACTAATTCACCTTTGCTCATTATAGATTTAACTTTCATGCCCAATTCACTTTGGTTATCAATTGCATCTCGCAATATCACACCCGTTGAAATGATTGGAATATCAATTCTGTTTTCTATTCTTTTTGCTACCGTTCCTTTTCCGCTTCCCGGAGCACCTAATAATATTATTTTCATCCTTTTCACCTGTTCTAATTTGCAATAATTCTTCTTCTTTAATTCTTATTGATTGGTTATTTTCTTATAAATCCTTCATAATGTCTCATCAGCATATGAGATTCAATTTGTTGAACTGTTTCCAATGCAACTCCAACCATAATCAATAAAGAAGTTCCCCCGAAATAGAATGTAGTTATTCCAGTAACTTTTATCAAAATATTTGGAAGGATTGCTATAATAGCAAGAAATATGGCACCGCTCAAAGTAACTCTGGTCATAATATGATCAATATATGCGGTTGTATTTTTACCTGGTCTTATTCCTGGAATAAAACCACCATACTTTTTCATATTATCTGCCATGTTGGCAGGATTAAAAGTAATCGCAGAATAAAAAAAGGTAAAAACAATAATTAAAATCGAATATAAAATCAAATATAACGGCTTTCCCGGTGATAAAGCTTCAGAAAGAGCGTCCATAAATGCTAAATTTTGGAAAAATTGTGCAATGGTGGCTGGAAACATAAGTATCGCTGAAGCAAATATAATCGGAATAACACCAGCCTGATTTACTCTCAATGGAATAAATGTGCCTTGTCCTCCATACATTTTACGTCCAATAACTCTTTTTGCATATTGAACAGGAATTCTTCTTTGTCCCTTTTGAATAGCAATAACACCACCAATAACTACAACGGAAATGATAAGCAAGCTTATAAAGGCAATAATGTTTATCTCTCCAATTTGCATTAACTTTACGGTTTGTATAATTTGAGAAGGCATCCTGGCAATGATTCCAACAAATATGATAATAGAAATACCATTACCAATTCCGAAATCAGTAATTTGTTCGCCTAACCACATCAAGAAACAAGTTCCTGCTGTAAGCGTAATGATTAGCAGAAATTGAAAAACAATTCCTGAAACCATTAATACTCCCATATTATGGAGCCAAGAGCTAATTGCAAAGGCTTGAATAATTGCCAAAAGAACAGTAAAATACCTGGTAGCTTTGGTCATTTTATTTCGACCTTCCTCGCCTTCTTTAGCCCATTGCTCTAGCATGGGTACAACGGCAGTTAAAAGGTTTATAATAATGGAAGCACTGATGTAAGGCATAATGCCTAATGCAAAAATTGAAAATCGACTTAGTGCTCCACCAGCAAACAAGTCCATGAAACCCAAAATGCCTCCCTGGGCAAATAAATTTGCCAGAGCACCTTTGTCTACTCCCGGCAATGGCAAGTGACTTCCCAGTCTAACTATCACAATCATTGCAAGTGTAAAATATATTCTTTTTCTTAAATCAGGGATTTTAAACAAATTCCGAAATTTTTCAAACAATTATATCACCTCAATCTTCCCGCCGGATAGTTCTATCTCCTTCGCTGCTTTCTGACTAAACTTATTAGCTTTTATGGTTAATTTTTTTGACAATTTACCTTTTGCCAATATTTTAACGCCATCCCTTATTTTTTTTATAATTCCATTTTCCATTAATTCTTTTGGAGTTATGGTTTCTCCATCATTAAATATATTTAATCGTTCCAGATTAACCACATTATAATCTTTTTTAAATATATTCGTAAATCCGCGTTTCGGTACTCTTCTGTACAACGGCATCTGGCCACCTTCAAAATGAGGCCTTACCCCACCACCCGAACGGGAATTTTGTCCATTTTCTCCGCGACAGGAAGTTTTTCCGTGGCCGGAACCGCATCCTCTACCAACTCTTTTATTTTTTTTAACCGAATTTTTCGCAGGACTAAGATTATTTATTTTCATTAATTAGTACCTCCCTGGGCTTTACCGGTTTTCTATATATTTCAGCTAAACTTTTTCCCCTTAGTTTTGCAACATCTTTAGGGTTCTTTATATTTGCAAGACCGCTCATGGTAGCTTTTACAATGTTTAAGTTATTACTACTACCTAAAGATTTTGTTAGAATATCCTGAAACCCCGCTGCCTCCAATATAGCTCTTACCGGTCCACCTGCAATTACGCCCGTTCCCGGTGAAGCAGGTTTCATAAAAACTGAAGCTGCACCATACTTACCTGTAATTGTATAGGGTATGGTACCTTTTTTTATTTTTACTTTTACTAAATTCTTCTTAGCTTGAGCCACGCCTTTTCGGATAGCTTCGGATACATCTTTTGCCTTTCCGTAGCCTGTGCCAACAACTCCATTTCCATCACCTACTACGACCATAGCTGCAAAACCAAATCTTCTACCGCCTTTAACAACCTTGCTAACTCTATTTACAAAAATAACTGTTTCTTGTAGTTCTAAACCTTCAGGATCAATTTTTTGCACCAGTCCACCTCCTCCCAAATCTATTAAATGTATTAATTTCTTTACGTCTTATTTTTGATTTAAAGTTCATTATATCTAAAACCATTCTACATTAACCTTTTCAACTATTTTTTATTACTCATTGATTTTAATTATTAAAAATCAATACTTTCTTTTCTAATACTTTCCGCAAGTGCTTTTACTCTCCCATGATAAAGAAATCCGCCCCGATCAAACACTACCTTACCAATGCCCTTTTCCTTGAGTTTTTTCGCAAACACTGTTCCGAGCATTTCAGCAGCTTTAATATTTCCACAATATTTTATTTTTTCTTTGATTTCCCGATCAAGAGTAGAAGCTGAGACCAATGTAATCCCTTTCTTATCGTCTATTGCTTGTACAAACATATTAGTTAAGCTTCGATAAACACATACACGCGGTCTCTCATTGTTTCCAGATAACGTTTTGCGTATTCTTTTATGTCTTTTTATTCTGGCAATCCTTCTATTATTTTCCGCCAAGATAAGCACTCCTTTCTCTTCTAATTATTTAATAATAATTATTGAATTACTTTGCACCAGTTTTACCAACTTTTCTTCTTACCACTTCATCTATATATCTTATACCTTTTCCCTTGTAAGGCTCGGGTTTTCTTAATATTCTTATTTTTGCTGCAGTTTCTCCAACCAGTTGCTTGTCAATTCCTTTTATCTTGATTTTTTTCTGTTTTTCAATTTCAAATTCGATTCCTTTTGGTGGTACTATCTTGATGGGATGAGAATACCCTACCTGAACGTTCATTTTACCATCTTCAAGAAGAGCCCTGTATCCTACCCCGTGAATTTCCAACACCTTTTCAAATCCTTCAGACACACCAATGACCATATTATTAACCAGGCTACGGCTTAAACCGTGAAGCGATTTGTGCGTCTTGCTGTCGGACGGTCTTGTGACAGTTATCATTTTTTCATCAGATTTTATACTTATTTCTGAATGAATTTCTCTTTCCAAAGTCCCCTTTTTTCCAGTAACCTTTATGTGGTTATTTTTAATCTCAACCTTTACTCCTTCAGGAATAATGATTGGCATTTTACCTATTCTGGACATATAAACCTCCTCTTCATCTTATTGCGTTTTGCGCATTTCACATAACCCTTTCCCTTGCTTATCGTAACCATTTTCGTTGTTAAAAGGCTTAATGTACGAGGCTTAATTCGCAATTCTCGATATATTTTTTATTTTGATTCAATATTTTAAAGCTCATTGACTTTCGCTACCAAACGTAGCAGATAACTTCTCCGCCGAGGTGTCTTTGTAAGGCTTTTTTACCAGTCATAATGCCTTTTGAAGTAGATAAGATTACAATCCCCAAACCACCTAATACCTCAGGAATCTCGTCTTTTCTCGCATATACTCTTAAACCTGGTTTGCTAATTCTCTTTAAATTATTAATCGTTTTTTCTTTTTTTATATATTTTAGATATATGATTAAATTATTTTGTTTGTCATCCTCTTTATATCTGTAATCTCGAACAAATCCTTCATCTTTTAATATACGTGTGATTTCCAACTTCATTTTTGATGCAGGAACAGATAAATATTTATGACCCATTTTATTCGCATTTCTAATTCGAGTTAACATATCCGCAATAGGGTCTGTTATAACACCCATATATAATATCCTCCTCTCTTAAATCCAATTTCTTTTTAATATGATTATATAAAGCTTACCAGCTAGATTTTAATACTCCTGGTAATTCACCTTTATGTGCCATTTTTCTGAAACATATCCTGCATATCCCAAATTTTCTTAAATAACCTCTCGGCCTTCCACAGATGCTACAGCGAGAATATTTCCTTACTTTATATTTCGGTTCTTTGTTCGCCTTTTCTATCAGGGCTTTTTTGGCCACACTATTTCCTCCTTTTTTTACAATTGATCAATGAGATCGTATTTCGCTTATTTATCAATAATCGGAATCTACATCCTTATAAGAACTGATGTCTATCAATGATATAGCTCTTTATTTTTTAAACGGCATCCCCATAAACCTTAACAGAGACTGTCCCTCTTCATCATTTAGCGCACTGGTGACTATCGTGATATTCATTCCAAGGGTATTAGCCACCTGATCAAAATTTATTTCAGGGAAAATCAATTGTTCCTTTAAACCAATTGTATAATTTCCCCTTCCGTCAAATGAGTCTGATGGTACACCTCTGAAATCACGAATTCTTGCGATTGCAACATTAATGAATTTGTCTAAAAATTCGTACATACGATTACTTCTTAAAGTAACCTTACAGCCAACCGGCATATCTTTTCTCAAACCAAAATTAGAAATAGACTTCTTTGCTTTAGTTACAATGGGTTTTTGTCCACTAATGGCAGCTATCTCCTTAATTGCCTCTTCCATGACCTTGGAATCCTTGCTTGCACTTCCAAGTCCCATATTGATAATGACTTTTTCCAATCTTGGAACAGCCATTACACTTGAATACTTATATTTTTTCATCATTTCTGGCACGACTTGATCAAAGTATTTTTCTTTTAGTCGGGGCATAATTAAACCTCCTAAACCTTATCTATTATTTCACCACATTTTTTGCAAATTCTGACTCTTTTGCCCTCTTTAATCTTTTCTTTTTTAATGGTAGTGGGTTTGTTGCATTTGTTACATATTAATATCAAATTAGATACACTTATTGTTCCTTCCTGGTCAATAATACCACCTTGTGGTGATTTCTCAGTTGGTTTGACGTGCTTTTTTAAAAAATTAACACCCTCAACAATTGCTTCTAACTTTTTTGGAAAAATGCTGACAATTTTCCCTTTTTTACCTTTGTCTTCTCCGGTTGTTACCATTACGGTATCACCTTTTTTTAAATTAACTTTTTGTTCAACCAAATCACTATTCCTCCCCTTATTTTATACAACTTCAGAAGCTAGTGATATAATCTTCATGAAATTTTTACTACGTAATTCACGAGCAACGGGTCCGAAAATCCTTGTTCCTACAGGTTCACTCTGAGCATTAATAACGACAGCAGCATTATCATCAAACCTAATATAAGAACCGTCCAAACGTCCTAATTCTTTTTTTGTTCTGACAATAACAGCCTTTACCACATCACCTTTTTTACACGTACCACCTACTGAAGCTACTTTTACAGATGCAACAATAATATCTCCGATCCTGGCATATCTACGTCTGGAACCGCCCAAAACCTTTATACATTGTATCTCTTTAGCACCTGAATTATCTGCTACAAATAAACGCGTTTGCATTTGTATCATCTTTGCTATCCTCTCTCTTAAACAAAATATATTATCTAAATTTATTTAGCTTTTTCAAGTATCTCAACTACCCGCCATCTTTTTCTCTTGCTGATAGGTCGAGTTTCGGAAATTTTCACTTTATCTCCAACATGACATACATTTTTTTCATCGTGAGCAATAAATTTAGATGATTTCTTTATTCTTTTTTTGTAAAGAGGATGTGAGACCAGGTATTCAACTTTAACCGACACACTTTTTTCCATCCCATCACTTACAACTTTTCCAATTTTTGTTTTAATATTTCCCCCGGACACGATCTGATCCTCCTTCTTGATTATTTCGGTTCATTTTTATGAATTTCAATTTCCCTTAATATTGTCTTTGTTCTAGCAATATTACGTTTCGTTTCTTTTAACCTCATTGGATTACCCAATTGTCCGGTAACCATTTGAAACCTTAAACTAAATAATTCATCCTTAAAATCCATCAATTTTTTTTGCAATTCTTCAACTGATAAATCTCTTAATTCTGTTGTTTTCATCTATCCCACCACCTGTTCTTTTCGAGTAAGAAACCTTGTCTTGATAGGTAGCTTGTGATTTGCTAGTCTCATTGCCTCTTTTGCCAAAGCTTCATCAACTCCACCTAATTCAAAAAGCACTCTACCCGATTTTACTACAGCTACCCAATGATCAGGAGCACCTTTACCCTTTCCCATTCTGGTTTCGGCGGGTTTCTTAGTTATGGATTTATCGGGAAAAATCCTGATCCAAACTTTTCCGCCTCTCTTTATAGCATGGGTAATAGCAATTCTGGCAGCCTCAATTTGCGCACTAGTTATCCAATGAGATTCCAGTGCTTGTAGGCCGAATTCGCCAAATGCAATATAATCACCCTTGTTTGCTTTGCCTTTCATTTTTCCTCTATGTGTTTTACGATGTTTTGTTCTAGTTGGTTGTAACATCTTTATGTACCTCTCCCACAGAATATTTTTCACCATCAGTGCTATTTATTGTTGAAACTTTCACATCCGGTTTCTGTTCTTTTTTTACTTGTTGCTGTTTTTTTTCTGGAAGAATTTCTCCTCTGAATATCCAAACAGTAACACCGATTTTTCCATAGGTTGTATTCGCTTCAGCAAAACCATAGTCAATATCTGCTCTTAAGGTATGAAGAGGCAATCGTCCTTCAAGGTGCCATTCAGTTCTGGCTATTTCAGCTCCACCAATTCTTCCGGAACAAGATATCTTAATTCCTTTAGCACCTACTCTCATTGACCGATTTGCAGCTTGTTTCATTGCTCTCTTGGTAGAGCCTTTTCTGACCAGCTGATCGGAAATACTTTCAGCAACTAGATGAGCGTCTAACTCAGGTATTTTAACTTCGATAATCTTTATTTGCAAATCGCCTTTTATAAATTTTTGTAATTCATTTTTTAAATTAGCTACTTCCGCACCTTTTCTACCAATTACAATACCAGGTCTCGCGCAATGAATGCTTATTCTTACCCTATCTGCAATCCGCTCGATTTCAATACTGGAAATACCTGCATGTCTCAAACGTCCCTTTAAAAAATTTCTGATTTGATAATCTTGGTAAATATTTTCGGCGTAATTTTTCTTTGAGAACCACTTACCATCCCAATCTTTTATGATACCAATCCTTAATCCTTTTGGATGTACTTTTTGTCCCAATTATCTCCCCTCCCCTTTATTATCAACTATAATGGTAACATGACTCGTTCTTTTTCTGATTCTAGAAGCTCTTCCCATCGCTCTAGGTCTAAATCTCTTTTGAGTCGGTCCCTCATCTACAAAAGCTTCAGATATATATAAATCTTCAACATTTTGATCATTATTATTTTGGGCGTTGTAAACCGCTGATTTCAGAACATTATATACCATTTTAGCTGAACGGTTAGGAAGAAACTTTAAGGCTAAAAGTGCTTCACCTGCGCCTTTTCCACGAATTATATCTACAGCTTGTCTTCCCTTTCGGGCAGATATAGGTAAATATTTTCCTATCGCCTTTACACTCATTATTTTCCTCCTAATAATCTTATACTTATTTCCAGTCCAAATTTTTTTAACATCATTTTTTAAATATTTTCAATACTTTTTCTTATTATTATTTTAAGGATGTAGACCTTTCGGTATGGGATCCATGTCCTTTAAACATCCTTGTTGGAGAAAATTCTCCTAATTTGTGACCTACCATATTTTCGGTAACATATACCGGAATATGCCTTTTCCCATTGTGGACTGCAATGGTGTGTCCAACCATGATTGGAAAAATGGTCGAATTTCTGGACCAGGTCTTGATAATTGTCTTTTTTCTTTTTTTATTTAATTCTCTAATCTTTTTCAATAATTTTTCATTAATATAAGGTCCTTTTTTAAAAGATCTAGTCATTTGAAAAAACTACCCTCCCGTATTAACTATTTTTTAATTGTTCTTCTTTTAACAATGTACTTATCTGAAAGCTTGTTCTTTTTTCTTGTTCGGTAACCTTTTGCAGGAACTCCCGTAGGAGATACAGGATGTCTTCCACCGGCACTTTTTCCTTCGCCACCACCCATAGGATGATCAACCGGATTCATAACAACTCCTCGAACGGTGGGCCTAATCCCAAGCCATCTGTTTTTTCCGGCTTTTCCATGCGATAAGTTTTCATGAATTACATTTCCTACTTGCCCAATGGTTGCCTTACATTCCAAGCTTACCTGCCTTACTTCTCCAGATGGTAGCCTGACCAGTGCGTATTTTCCTTCTTTTGCCATAAGTTGTGCAGTTGAGCCCGCAGAACGAACCATTTTAGCGCCTTGCTTGGGCCTTAATTCAATATTATGGATTAAAGTACCTGTTGGTATCTCCTTCAATGTTTTGGAATTACCTATTTTTATATCTGCCTTTCCACCTGATAAAACAATATCCCCAACTTTCAAATTCACAGGGCATATTATATATCTTTTTTCCCCATCAAAATACTTTAAAAGAGCAATTCGAGCAGATCGGTTAGGATCATATTCAATCGTAGCCACTTTAGCAGGGACATCTTTTTTATTTCTCTTAAAATCAATAATTCTATATTTTCTTTTATTTCCACCACCCTTATGCCTTACAGTGAGCTTACCTTTATTATTTCTACCACCTTTTTTCCTCAGTCCTATGGTTAAAGATTTTTCCGGTTTGTCGGTAGTTATTTCCTCAAAGGTGGAAATGGTCATAAATCTTCTCCCAGGGGAGGTCGGTTTATATTTTTTTATATCTGCCACTTTTTTCTACACCTTTCTTTAGAATACAATATTATACTCTAAATATTTTCTAATTCTTTAATTTTTTCGCCTTTTCTTAACGTAACAATTGCTTTTTTCCAACGAGCGGTTTTACCGGAATATCTTCCCAAGCTCTTTTTCTTGGCTGGCATTTTAATAACGTTTACCTTTTCCACTTTTGTATTAAATTTATTTTCAACAGCCTTACCAATTTCGGAGCTATTTGAATTCCAATCCACTTTGAAAGTATATTTATTTTGTTCTTTTAATCTAACGCTTTTTTCAGAAATTATCGGATTTAATATTATTTCATTACTTGAAGGCATTAAACCAACACCTCCTCAATTTTTTTTAAAGCATTTTCTGTAATTATAATTATTTTTTGATTAATAAGATCATATGTATTTATTTTAGAAACCGGCAACACCATTGCTCCTTGAATATTGTGAATTGCACGTTCAATATCTTTATCTTCTTTTTCAAGAATGATCAACGGTTTTATGGAAGCTTTTAGATTCACTAATATTTGTAACATGTTTTTGGTTTTGTTATTTTCAACATCGAATTTATCAATAACTATAATTTCATTATTCTTGACCTTGTTAGACAAAACTGATTTCAAGGATGCTATCTTCATCTTTTGAGGCAATGAATAAGAATAGTCTCTTGGAGTAGGACCAAAAACAGTACCACCGCCAACCCACACTGGTGAACGGTTACTCCCTGCTCTTGCCCTTCCAGTTCCTTTCTGTTTCCAGGGCTTCGCCCCCCCACCACTGACATCGCTTCTATTTTTAGTTGAGGCTGTACCTCTTCGCTTGTTTGCCAGATGACGTTTAACCACTTGGTGTACTAAATATTTATTTATTTTTGCATTAAAAATTGCATCTTTAAGGGAAACTTCTCCAATTTCTTCTCCTCTTACATTATGCAATGATAGATCGATCATAATCAATCCTCCTTCCCTGATAAATATACTTTTATATTATTTACCTTTATTTATAATGAGCATTTCTCCTTTTGCACCAGGAACCGAACCTTTTACCAATATAAGGTTTCGTTCGGAATCAACTTTCACAATTTCAATATTTTTTATGTTTACCCTATCCGTCCCCATGTGACCTGGTAATTTTTTACCTTTAAACACTCTAGCAGCATCTGTTGCTCCAACCGATCCTACCGACCTAAAATATTCTTTTTGACCATGTGTTTTTGGTCCTCCAGAAAAATTATGCCTCTTGATGCCTCCTGCAAATCCCTTTCCCTTGGATATCCCAATAATGTTAACTTTTTCGCCCTGTTTAAAAATATCTACTTTAACTTCCTGACCAAGAGTGTACTTTTCAGAATCATTAATTTTGAATTCTCTCAAATATTTTAATGGTTCAATTTTGGATTTTTTATAGTGCCCGACAATAGGTTTTAAAACTTTATTTTTTTTAATATTTTTAAATCCCAATTGGATAGCATTATACCCGTCTTTTTCGATATTTTTTTTCTGTATTACTCTGCACGGACCGGCCATTATCACAGTAACAGGAATTGATTCACCTTTTTCGGTAAATACTTTTGTCATTCCTATTTTTTCTCCTAAAATTCCTCCAGCCATTTGTCTATTCACCTCCGAGTCTTATATATAATAAATCGTTTTTCCTTATTCATATTTAAACATCATTTACTCATTACTTATTTATCAAAACAGTAGGTATTTTCTTTAATAAATGAATGATAGTGAATAATGCTTAATTACTTAAAAATAATTAATAACAAAATAAATTGTTTGGTTTAATAAATTACCTTATTATTCCAGCGTCTTTATTTCAATATCCACTCCTGATGGTAAATCAAGGTGCATCAATGCCTCAATGGTTTTATTCGAAGGCTCTATGATATCAATCATTCTTTTATGCGTTCTCATTTCGAATTGTTCCCTTGATTTTTTATCAACATGAGGTGATCTCAGTACGCAATATTTATTAATCTCTGTCGGCAAAGGAACAGGACCTGAAAATTTTCCACCGATTCTTTTAACAGTATCAATTATTTTCAAACTTGAATTATCTAATATTCTATGATCATATGCTTGCAAGCGAATTCTTATTTTTTGCATATATTATTTTACCTCCCCTTTTTTTGCGAATCACAAAATGATTTATCTGATTTATTTATCTCGCATTATTTAACGTATAGGGAGCATGTTCATCTACCTTAGACAATCGGGCTCGATGAATCGAGCCCCTATACTTTATCTCGCATGATACAGGTAATTTACCTGTCAAATCACCTATTCGATGATTTCACTAACAACCCCTGCGCTGATGGTTCTTCCGCCTTCACGGATTGCAAAACGAAGACCTTTTTCCATAGCAATGGGAGTAATCAATTCACCGCCAATGGTGATTCTATCACCAGGCATCACCATCTCTACGCCTTCAGGTAATTCAACCGTTCCGGTCACATCGGTGGTTCTAAAATAGAATTGAGGACGGTAACCGGTAAAGATCGGAGTATGTCTTCCACCTTCTTCTTTGGTTAACACATAGATCTCGCCTTTAAATTTGGTATGAGGAGTAATGCTGCCTGGAACAGCGATAACCTGTCCTCTTTTCACGCTTGTTTTATCAATGCCTCTCAGAAGCAGTCCAATATTATCTCCAGCTTCTGCTTGATCCATCGTTTTACGAAACATTTCCACACCGGTAATAACCGTTTTGGCTACTTTGGGAGCAAGCCCGACGATTTCGGCGGGATCTCCTGTTTTGACCAATCCTCTTTCCAGTCTACCGGTAGCAACAGTTCCTCTTCCTGTAATCGAAAAGACATCTTCTACTGATAAGAGGAAAGGCTTGTCCACCTCTCTCTTAGGTGTTGGGATATAACTGTCAATCGCATCCAGTAATTCGCTGATAGCTTTGTAAGCAGGATCATCTGGCTCAGTAGCCTGCATAGCCTTTAAAGCAGAACCTTTAACAATAGGAATATCATCCCCTGGGAATTCATATTCGTTTAAGAGGTCTCTGATCTCCATTTCGACTAATTCTACCAATTCAGGATCATCAACCATGTCTACTTTGTTCAAGAAGACAACGATATAAGGAACACCTACCTGGCGGGCCAATAAGATATGTTCTCTTGTTTGGGGCATAGGACCATCTGCGGCAGATACCACAAGAACAGCACCATCCATCTGAGCTGCACCAGTAATCATGTTTTTAATATAGTCAGCATGACCGGGACAATCGATATGGGCATAATGTCTGTTTTCGGTTTCATACTCTGCGTGATATACCGATATGGTAATCCCTCTTTCCTTTTCTTCAGGCGCTCTGTCAATATCTTCAAATTCTTTTACTACTGCAAGGTTTTTGGTCGCCAAATATTTGGTAATTGCTGAGGTCAAAGTGGTTTTACCATGGTCTACATGACCAATTGTTCCCACATTAATATGGGGTTTTGTCCTTACAAATTTTTCCTTTGCCATTTGTTATTTTCCTCCTTGGATATATA
>Ga0272442_10003281_pt1 | contig 22813 bp, 18 predicted proteins | sample SSMForm2O_FD_200262 | JGI IMG/M metagenome (GOLD analysis project Ga0272442, IMG submission 200262) | Marine sediment archaeal communities from Little Sippewissett salt marsh, Falmouth, MA, United States - SSM-Form-2O | ecosystem: Environmental > Aquatic > Marine > Wetlands > Sediment ...
TGCTGAGGGCACCAGGGTCTGCGGTGATCCCGGGCTGCAATACGACAATACCATCAACCGCTGGCATACCTGCCCAAACTCCGGGCTGATTAACGCCTCGAACCCCTGCAGTGAATATATGTTCATTGACGACTCAGCCTGCAACCTGGCTTCGCTGAATCTTATGAAGTTTCGCAACGAAGACGGGTCTTTCGATGTCAACAGGTTCAAAAAGGCGGTTCGACTACTCATAATTGCCCAGGAGATCCTGGTCGATAATGGCAGCTATCCCGACGAGAAAGTAGCTATCAACAGCCATATGTTTCGTCCGCTTGGTCTGGGGTATGCTAATCTGGGCAGTCTCATTATGAGTCTGGCACTTCGGTACGATTCCGATGAGGCAAGAACGTTAGCTTCTGCAATAAGCGCTATAATGACCGGCACTGCTTATGGGGTAAGTGCCGAAATAGCTTCGATAAAAGGGTCTTTTGAGAAATTCGGCGAAAATACCGATGCGATGCTTAAGGTTATAAATATGCATCGTCAACGTGCCTACAATATTGGCGAAACCCACTGTCCGGACTATCTGCGTGATGTCGTCAAGGACACCTGGGACCATGCATTCGATGCCGGCTCAAAGCTCGGCTTTCGTAACGCTCAGGGGACGGTACTTGCGCCGACGGGAACTATCGGCTTTATGATGGATTGTGACACTACCGGCATTGAGCCGGATATCGCACTGGTCAAATACAAACTGCTGGCCGGCGGAGGTATGCTCAAACTCGTTAATAAAACTGTACCAATGGCTCTTGATCGGCTCGGCTATGACGCAGATGACATCAAATCAATCTGTGATTACATCGATAAAAATGAAACTATCGAAGGGGCTGAAAAGCTCAACGACGACCATTTACCTATTTTTGACTGCGCCTTTAAGCCACGGAACGGCAAAAGGTTTATCCATTATATGGCCCATCTGAAAATGATGGCGGCGGTTCAGCCTTTTATATCCGGTGCCATCAGCAAAACCATTAATATGCCGAAAGAAAGCACATCTGAGGAAATCGGCGCTGCTTATATCGAAGGCTGGAAGCTCGGCTTGAAGGCGGTGGCGATATATCGGGATGGCTCCAAGATGTTACAGCCGGTAAGCACTAAAAAACACAAAGATACCAAAACCTCGGCATCTGCTGAGGCAGTCGCACAGCCCAGTCGTCCGTTCAGGCGTCGGCTACCGGATACCAGGCAAAGTATTACGCATAAGTTTTCCGTCGCAGGTCATGAAGGTTACCTCACGGTGGGATTATATGAAGACGGCCAGCCCGGCGAATTGTTTATTACGATGGCCAAGGAGGGCAGCACCGTCGGCGGACTTATGAATGTTATAGGGACGTGTACTTCGATGGCACTGCAGTATGGCGTGCCGTTGATAACGCTGGTGGATAAATTCCGTCATGCCCGGTTTGAACCAGCCGGGATGACATCGAACAGAGATATCCCCTTTGCCAAGAGTGTGATTGATTATATTTTCTGCTGGCTTGGCTGTCAATTCATACCGGGCTATGCCGAAAGAAACACTCCTGACAGGGGTGCATCGACGCCCACCGAAAATAAAAATACAACAACCGCCAAGCAGCTGGTTGAGAAAACCAAGGACCTTGCCCACAAAATTGCCGAGGTAAAAAGCAAGTCAAAACAAAAAATCCAGGAAATCTCAACTCCGAAACAACCCAGAAACTCCTCCGATGCATTGAGAGGCAGATTCGCTGGTGCTGCGAATCGAATCAGAAACCTAGTCGGTTCAGCTATGACCGAATCGTCCGGATTGAAGGCACAAGAATCAACTATGCAGGAATTTAATGCCCAGTTCGAGCATTTTCAGGATGACGCTCCTGCCTGTGATATCTGCGGCTCAATTACCGTTAGAAACGGCACCTGCTATAAGTGCTACAATTGCGGCAATTCGATGGGCTGCTCTTAAAAAAGCTACTTACTTGGCCACAAACAGATATTCGCCATTGATTGTTTATCTTGTCGGCTATATTGTCCATCTTTGTCAACCCTCACCCGACGTGCAATCATAATGCTGGTTTCTCTTGAAAAGAACAAACCTTCAGAGTATAATAAATGTAATTGCGGGCTGCTTTGCTTTAACTACAACTACAGTTGTCTGGAGAAAGCAAGCTCTTGTTATTTAAGGGATTATGCCCATTTTTTTATTTGCCAGGAACCTTCATACGCCAACATTGGTCTAATTAAGGAGACCCACGTGCAGTTCCAGACGTCCGGTATTAACATTGATGAGGCCATTCTTATCGAGCAGTGCCGACAGGGCGACTCGACAGCGATGGAGACGCTGATACTGAGGTATCAAAACCGGATTTATAACGTAATATTGAAAATGTGCGGAAATCCCGACGATGCCGCGGAACTATCCCAGGATACATTTGTCAAAGTAATAGAAAATATAAACAAGTTCGAGGCCAGAAGCAGTTTTTACACCTGGGTCTTCAGGATAGCCGTCAATCTGACCATCAACCATTGTAAAAAGGATGCCAGGGTTGAGCTAAGGTCGCTTGATGACACCGATGATGAGCATATTGCCCAAGCCAGACAGGCATTAAAACAGATTTTGGCAGATGACAGTGCAGCTGACCCTGCTGTGGTGGCTCAAAACAGGGAATTGTGTGATGTTGTTATTGGAACTATTATGAAGTTGGACGAAGCACAAAAAGCGGTTCTTATTTTGCGGGATATTGAGGGTATGAATTACGCTCAGATTGCCGAGGTCCTCAATATCGAACTTGGCACGGTTAAAAGCCGGCTGAGCAGGGCCAGATGCAATCTGAGAGAAATTTTGGAGGCGGTTTCACAATGAAAGAATATCCAAATATCGACGAATTGCTGAACGGTTTTATTGATGGAGAACTAACAGCCAGGCAGCAAACCGAGGTTCAACGGCTGATAACGCACGATGTACAGGTTTCAAATCGGCTAAAAGAGCTTAAAAGCTGTAGAACATTGCTTGGCTGCCTGCCTCGTGCCGAGGCCCCTGCCCAGATGGCCGAGGATGTAAAGGCCCGTCTGGAAAGAAGGATGCCGTTGGATCAGCCCGAACGTAGCGAACATCGCCGCGGCACAAAACACCTGCTCATTCGCAGGATACTATCCTACGCCGCTATGATTGGTTTGGTAGCTGCTTTGGGAATAGTGGTTTACACTATTGTCGCGCCACAAAGCAGCCCCAAAGAGCTAATTATTGCTGAACACCGGCAAAAGCCCGGTCCAAGCCCGACCGTGGTTTTAGGACAATTTAAAGGCACTCTTGAATTGAAAACGGCTAACCTGATTGCTGTCGATGCATTCATCAGAAAAACTCTTGCCGATAACAATCTTCTGGAATATACCGGCCCGGCAGGACAGAAAAACACATACACCCTCAATTGCAGCAGAGAGATTATGGGGCTGCTGTTGACCGACCTGGCATCTGTATGGCCCAGGCTTGAGTCTACAACTTTGTTTGTCAAAGCTGCGGATACCGGCCAGGACGTAATGGTCGGCCAAGTTAATACCAAGCAGTTGGCTATGATTATTAATCAGACCAGCTTAAAAGACAGTATCAAAGTGGCAAAGGATTTCGCCATCTCTAATGATAAACTATTAGCAACTGCAATCGATTCAGCAAAGCCGGATTTGATAACTATACCCAAGCCTTCTCTGACCTCGAATCATAAGACGCCCAAAGAGCTTCAGCCTGTAAGACAGGTAGAGGATGAGGAAAAAATCAGTCTGACCATAATCGTTAAAGGCCTTGAATAACGAAAGATTCTGAGTATGCTTGATACCCGAAGTTGCTGCCTGGTCGTTGTTGACGTCCAGGGTAAATTAGCCCAGTTGATGTTCGACAAAGATGTTTTGTTTAAGAACATTCAAATTCTAATCGTGTCTGCAAAAATATTAGATATCCCAATTCTGTGGTGTCAGCAGTGTCCCGATACCCTTGGACAGACGGTGCCGCAGATAGCTGAATTATTGGCCGACAATCAGCCGATGGATAAGTCAAGTTTTAGCTGCTGCGGCGACGAGATATTTTGCCGGGAACTAAAAAAAACCGGCAGAAAACAGGTCATTCTTTGCGGTATTGAAACTCACGTCTGCATTTATCAGACAGCTATGCATCTGCTCGAAAAGAATTTTGAAGTAACATTGGTCACCGATGCGGTCTCTTCGAGAACGGCTGAAAACAAGGCTTTGGCAATCCAGAAATTAAACGCTGAAGGTGTTAAGCCAAGCTCTGCGGAAATGGCTATATTTGAATTACTGAAAGATGCCAGGCACCCCCATTTCAAACAAATCGCAAAACTCTTAAAGTAAAGCCAGCCGATTTATCCCTGCTTTTTTCCATGTTTTTTCCCGCTGATAGGCATTAAAATTGCTGAAAACCTGTAAAAAATCTGAAGAAAACAAGATTTTTCGCAGGTTTTCAGCCCAAAAACAGTCTATAATAACAGATGCCGATCAGCATGATGCAGAGAGAAGGTTATCAGTAAAAATCGGGAAATCGTACGCCAGTTTTATAAGCTAATGAAACTGGCTGCTTAATAATCTATTTTTGGGAAAATGCAGTTTGTTGTACATACAAAAGTAACACCGCCGTATCGTTTTAGATTGCCGGCAAGGCCTGTTTTTGTTATGCTCTTGGCTGCTTAATTAAAAGATTACTCAAACGGACCGATTCGTAACATAAATGTACTCAGAAACGTCAAAAATACGGTTTTACGAAAGTTTGAAAGAAAAATAAAACGTTTTTTAATTCAGTGTAACCCTTTATTAAAAATAGAGTTACGTAAAATATCGGCTGAAAACCGGTCAATTTGAGAAGATTAAAAATTTTCAGGAGTTTACGAATATGGATTTTTGTATCGAAGACTGTCGCCAAAAACCTCTGCCAAGCTTAAAAGATCTTATAAAGGACGGTCTTATCACTCTCGATGACGCGACCGACTGGCTGCGGACGATTTATGAAATTCGTTTCTTTGAGGACAAGGTTTTTGAACTCCTGGGCCAAAACGTTATCCAAGGCGCTTCGCATCTTTATGCCGGCGAGGAAGCCGTTGCCGTCGGTGCTATCGCAGCGATTGAACGCGGCGACGTGATCGGTTCAACCCACCGCGGCCACGGCCACTGCGGAGCCATCGGCAACAAATATGCTGACAGTGAATCCGACCGCCAGAGCCATTGGAACCAAATGATGGCTGAGCTTATGGGGAGGGAAACCGGCTACTGCAAGGGCAGAGGCGGCTCGATGCACATCGCAGAAGTCAACAAATGCAACAATCTCGGCTCTACCGGCATCGTAGGCGGCAATCAGCCGCCGGCAGTCGGAGCCGCACTGGCTGAAAAATACAAAAAAACAGGTAAGCTGGTACTTTCGTTCTTCGGCGACGGCTCTACAAATACAGGCACTTTCCACGAATCGATGAACATGGCTTCAGCTCTGAAAGTGCCGCTGATAGCAATCGTCGAAAATAATCTCTATGGTATGAGCGTACCGTTTTCCGGCTCAGAAATAGAAGAAGCAGTAAAGGCAAGCAACATAACCGACATCGCCGAACGCGCCTACGCCTATAATATTCCCGCTATGATTGTTGACGGTCAGGATGTGGTGGCTGTTTTCCTGGCGGTTCGCTCGGTAGCGGCAATGGCCAGGCAGAATATGCAGACCGTTATGATTGAGGCCAAGACATACCGCTGGTACGGCCACAGCCGAAGCGATCCAAGGGCCTATCGCACCAAGGAAGAGGAAAAGAACTGGCACGATAGAGACCCGATTATCGTCCTCAGCGATAAGCTCTTAAAAAACAAACTCTGCACGCAGGCCCAGCTCGATGAAATAAAAGACAGGGCCTTTAATACTATCGAAGCAGCAACGAAGTTTGGCATTGACAGCCCATGGCCAAATCCGGCTGACCTGGCCAAAGACGTATATGTCGAGCACACTTATACTGATGGCGTGATCGAGGCCGACAGGGCAGCCAGCAGAAAGGTCCTCGAAGCAACCGAAGCCTTCCATGCAGCTTTCGATTCGTCTACGGCAACGACGAAAAAAAAGAAAACCGAACAAGCCCGCCAGGCGGTCGATTCACAGTTTGGTATGGACGTTATGACTATGGCACAGGCTATTGCATCGGCCCATGCTGAAGAACTGAGGCGGGATAAAAACGTAATCGTTATGGGCGAAGATGTAGGCCTTTACGGCGGAGCCTACCAGGCGACACGCGGACTATTGAAAGAATTCGGAACCGAGAGGGTTATTGACACCGCTATATCTGAAGCCGCCATCACAGGCGCTGCGGTAGGTGCAGCACTACGCGGCCTAAGACCTGTCGCTGAGATTATGTACGTCGACTTTATTACTATAGCAATGGATCAGCTCGTCCACGTCGGAGCCTATAACCGCTATATGTTCGGCGGCAAAGCAAAAGTACCCATGGTACTTCGAACCGAAGGAGGTGTCGGCAGATGCATTGCCGCTCACCACTCTGAATCCCTGGAAGCATGGCTTGTGCATGCACCGGGACTTTACGTGGTAATGCCCTCGACACCATACGACGCAAAAGGCCTTCTAAGAGCCGCTATCCAAAATGATAACCCTGTAGTTTTCATCGAGCACAAAGCTACTTATGGGCAGCTCGGCCCGGTGCCAAAAGGCGATTATATAATCCCGCTCGGAAAAGCTGATATCAAAAAGCCCGGCAATAACGTTACTATAGTCAGCTACAGCAGAATGGCGATGTGGGCACTGGAAGCTGCCAAAATCCTAGCCCAGCAGCACGGCATCGATGCCGAGGTAATCGATTTGCGAACGCTAAAACCCATGGATATGGATACTGTAGCACAGTCCGTTAAAAAGACGGGCCGGCTAATTACCGTCAGCGAGGGCTTTTGTATGTGCGGAACCGGCAGAGAGATAGCCGGTGCGTTTATGGAGTATCAGTTCAGTGACGGGACAACCGGCTTCGATTATCTCGATACCGCACCTGTAAACCTTGCTGCCGCTGATGTGCCGCCGCCCATGAGTGAGCCGCTTGAGCTGGCAAGTATTCCGAGCATTGACGGAATCGTCGAAGCTGTCAAAACGATAGTGAATAGTTAATAGTGAATAGTGAATAGTGAAAGGAGCCTTAAATGGCAACAGAAGTAAAATTACCGCAACTGGGCCAAACAATGGAAGAAGGAACTTTCGTTGGCTGTATGATCAAAATCGGCGATGAGGTCAAAAAGGGCGACGTTATTTTTGAGGTCGAAACCGACAAGGCCACCCTGGAAATGGAATCACCAGCCGAGGGTTTCGTAAAACATATTCTCGTCCAGACCAACCAGACAATCGCGGTAGGTACTACAGTCTTAATCCTCGGCGAAAAAGATGAAGATGTCCCTGCCAACTTCGCCAATTCGTTAAAGGTCGACCCCACACCGGTGGCGCCTGCGCCAACAGCGCCGGCTGCTCAAGCCGCTTCGTCTGAACCTATCGGCGTTTCGAGTGATAAAGTAAAGGCTTCGCCGCGAGCAAAAAAGCTGGCAAAAAACATGGGAATTGATTTAACAACAATTACCGGCTCAGGCCCTGCCGGCAAGATAACCGAACAGGATGTCCAGAATGCTTCTAAATCTAAGCCCGCAACTGCAATACCTGAATCAGAATTCAAGCTCGGCGATGTAATACCACTGACCCGGCTACAGAGAATAACCGGACAAAAAATGCTTCAGTCAAAACAGCAAATTCCCTGTTTCTATCTAAGCGTCAAAGCTGACGTAACCGACCTGGTGGAATTCAGAGTTAAACTGAACCAGGCCGGCGGCACCAAAGTTGCTTATAACGATTTTATCATCAAAGCTGTCGCAACAGGTCTGGAGAAGTTTCCCGTCATGACCGGCCAACTGGATGGTGAAACTATCAAGCTCGCCGACTCGATAGGTATCGGCCTGGCAATGTCGGTGCCTGGCGGCCTGGCTGCACCGATTGTCAGAGATGCCAACAAAAAAAATATCACCCAAATTGCACAAGACAGCAAGGCCCTGATTGAAAAGGCCCGCAGCAATAAACTGGCACCGAACGATCTGGAAAACGGCTGTATCACCGTAAGCAACCTCGGCGCATTCGGGATAGATTCCTTCATTCCGATAGTGGTACCCGGCCAGTGCAGTATCCTCGGTGTCGGCCGGATATCGGATACCTGTGTTCCGGCCAATGGCGGTTTTGTCTTACGCAAGTTAATGAATATGACCTTGTCTGTTGACCACAAAATCGCCAACGGCGCATATGCAGCTCAATTCCTGGATTTCGTAAGAAAACTGCTTGAAGATACCTCAAATTTCACATAATATCGCAAGGCCGGCTTGAACACAAACAGTACACAATAGGCAACTCCAACCAGACGAGATTTCATATTTTGTAACCGTTCACAGGTGTAAACGGCGGAGCAAAAGTGTACCACATGGCAGACTTTTGAAATTCTACAGGAGGGGGCCACTTAATGGATAGGATGAATGTACTTACAAAAGCCGATTACGGACTGAAAATCCATGTGTCGGCGGTTCAGGGTTAGCTCGTTTAGCAGCACAGTTTGTAGTTTATGCAATTCGAGAAGGTTGTCTGTATACTCGGAGGCATCAGGTTTTGCCTTTTCCCTTTTTAGTTTTACCTCTTTTTTGCCGTAGTTTTCTATTTCACCAAACGATTATTTGACATGGCAGCGATTTGAAAATATGATTACAACATTATTACTTCAGGATCGTCGATGAGATTTGTGATTGATTTTTTATATCTGCTGACAGCTATAGCCATAAGTCCTGTGGTTTTATACCGGATGGCCAGGCACAGACGCTATCGGGTCGGCTGGGCAAATCGGTTCGGGAAAATAGCTCGGAAAAATGCAGGCAAAAAGTGCATTTGGATACACGCTGTAAGTGTCGGGGAGGTCAATGCTACCAGGACCATTATTGCTGAGCTTGAAAAAAGATTCGGTGATTTTGAAATCGTAATGAGTACGACCACCGACACCGGCTTTGCGCGGGCAAAGGCCCTGTTCGGTGCGGTGCATATGGTTTTCTACTTTCCTCTGGATTTTTCATGGATAATGAGCCGGGCATTTGACAGGATCAGGCCATCTGTCTGCCTGCTGATGGAGTTGGAAGTCTGGCCCAATTTTATTCGAACCGCACAGCGATTAAATGTGCCAGTCATTGTGGTCAACGGGCGGATCAGCGATAAAAGTTTTGCAGGCTACAAAAAAATAAAGCCGATAGTCAAAAACATATTTGAAAAAACAAGTCTTATCCTCGCCCAGACACAGGAATATGCTCAGCGATTTAAAGAGGTCGGTTGTGCCGGGGAAAAAGTAATTGTGGCTGGTTCGCTGAAATATGACACAGCTCAAATCGCAGATAAAATTGACGGTTCGGACGCTCTTGCGGCTCAGCTTGGGATTGTCGATGGACGATTATGGGTGGCAGGCGGTACCGGGCCGGGCGAAGAAAAAATTATACTTGATGTTTTTGCAAAATTAAAACAGGATGAGCGATTCGGTGACCTTAGGCTTGTGATAGTTCCCAGAAAGCCTGAAAGATTTGACGAAGTTGCTCAGCTTATTGGCCAGGCAGGTTTTGAGTTTGTCCGCTACAGCTGCCTTAAAAATAGCGAGGGGGTACGCCCTGACAAAAAACCTGCCATTCTCGGCGATACAATGGGCGACCTGAGGAAATTTTATTCATTGGCCTCGATAATTTTTGTTGGCAGGTCGCTGGTACCAATGGGAGGCTCTGATATGGCCGAAGCTGCTGCTCTGGGCAAATGCACCATGTTCGGGCCATACACTTTCAATTTCAAACAGACCGTTGATGATCTGCTGCGATGCCAGGGGGCCCTTGAAGTACAAGATGAAAACGATTTACTTATAGCAGTAAGGAGATGCCTTGCCGAGCCTGATTTTGCCGGCAAACTCGCTGAGAATGGCCAGGAGGTAATCAGAAAAAAACAGGGAGCTACTACTAAGACTATTGACCAGATCGCAAAATTTCTAAACACTACTTGAAAAAACGTTATCGGTTTTTAAGCCTTTTAGCCACAGCTTCGATATGTTCTGGCCGGCTTCCGCAGCAGCTGCCAATGATGTTTACGCCGGCTGAGTGGATTTTCTCCGCTGCCTCTGCAAAGTCTTCGGGTAATACGTTATAAACGATAGCGTCTTCAACCAGTTGCGGCAGACCGGCGTTAGGCTCAGCTAAAACCGCTACATCCAGTCCTTCGGCTATAGAAACAAACTGGTTCGCTAACTTGATGTAGTTATCAAGCGACATTTTGCCACAGTTAAACCCCAGGGCATCAACTCCCGGCGAAGTTATTTTTGAAACCGCTGTTTCAACATCAACACCCATCACTGTTCTAAAACCATTTTTGGTGCTTTCAAAAGCCATTGATGCAAAGACGGGAAGTGTGCAAACAGATTTGACTGCTTCGATCGCAATTAATATCTCTTCGAGAGCTGACATTGATTCGATTATGAAGCCGTCTACGCCGCCAGCGAGAAGAGCTTGTGCCTGGAGAGCGAAGGCGTCTTTTAGCTCATCGGGCTTGACGGTTCCCAAAGGCTCAAGGAAATCGCCGCATGGGCCAATATCGCCCAGCACATAGTTATCATCACCGGCTACTCGACGAGCTATTTTAGCTGCTGCTGTATTTATCTCTTCGACCTTATCGCCAAACCCATGCCGGGCTAAAGCAAATTTACTGGCCCCGAATGTATTGGTAATAATGGCATCGCTTCCCGCCAGCAGATAGGCCCTGTGAATATCAAAGACTATCCGGGGCGATTCTATATTTTGATAATCATAGCATTTGCCCGCCTCAATTCCACGGGCCATCAGCTCTGTTCCCATCGCACCATCTAGTATAAGCAGTCCTTCTCCTATTCTTTTCTTTAAATTCATTTTAGCCATAAATAAACCCAATTTTTTTCAATTTTTATTACTGTTGTTTGATCCATTCACCTTCAATAATTCTATAAATGTGCTCGAAAGCTTTTGCTCTGGGACGAATGAAAAGATTATCTTTTAACTTTTCAGAAAATTGTGCGGATTTTACAGACTTCAAATTAAGCGTAATGCTGACCGCCTTTTCCTCATTATCTTGCGCATTAACAATTCTGATGACGGTTGGGGCAAAAAAACCTTCAGAGATTTGTTTATGCTCAGTAAGCTCTGTAACAACGCTGACTTTGGTGTTTCTATCAAAATACTCGATCCTGGCAATGGTATAGTCGCAAGTATTGATATATATTTTCTTAACTATTCGGCCCTGCTTATCTTGCTTTGTAAGTACATCAAAGGCCTGTTTATTGGATAAATGCCAATTGCCGCCATTAGTATCTACAATTCCAAAAGCCTCGAGGACAAGTTTGGGATTAAGCATCATTTCTTTAATATGGCCAACCTCAGACCATTTGCCCCACTGGTAACTGTTGCCCATTTCATTTGGCTTTAGGGCCAGCCAGAATTCATGTTCGTTCGAGCCAAGGTCAATTCCTCTGGCGTTAAAAAATATATCTCCATGCAAACGGATCTGGTCAGGCGGGTTCAGCCAAATCCTTACGTTAAACTTTTCTTTCTTAATCTTTTTATCATCATCATAATACCGCAGGATGCACTGGCCAAGTGCTTTTAGAGATACTGCATTTTGTGAGTTAAGCCGCAGATTCAATAAGGCATCGGCAGTAGATTCCGCAGATGGGCAAAGTCTAATTGGCTCCGGTCTCGGGACGGCGCAGCCGATAAGAATTAATGCAAAGAGTATAAGTTCTAAAGCTAAGTTGAATCCCGCCCGAGTTTTAAAGTTACAGCTCAATTTTATAAATCCGCCTGCAATATCTGAGCTATTTGTGAGGATAACTGTTCGATATGCTCTTCATCAAGACCAGGGTTCAGTACTTCGACGAAATCTTTTGTCCCGACCATTCTCAATCGCCAGATTTCCCTATCCGCTTCGGCCTTTGATGAATCGTATTTCAGCAATCTTTTACGCATCAAAATTAAGGCCAGTACAAAGCGAAAATTTCTTTTTTCCTCTTCGGTTTCTTTTTCCAATCGTTCGAAAAAAGTCATCAGCATTTCGTCATCAACAAACAACTGCTTTTTTTGACCCGGCTCAGGCAGTCTGGTTTTCCAATAACAAAAGACAGCCGGCTGAACTTTTTGCCAGTAATCAATACAAAAATCCCGCCTAGCCAACCCCCCTTCGGTTTCCACCAGCGCAGCAAAATACTCCTGGCCAGCTTCAATCTTTTCTCCTGTGCCGTAGCATTGCCCAAGCGATTTGTCAATTTCCCATTCAGCCATTTTTAATGTCTTATTAGAATTTAAGCCATTGGCTTATGTTTTGAACCGTTTTAGGTCCTATGCCTTTTACCTTTTGCAAATCATCGTGATTTCGAAAGGCCCGACTGTTACCAGCCTTCTCCGTAAAATTGTTACGATAAGATACTATAGCTTTAGCCCGCCCGATACCTATGCCGGGCAGTCTTACCAAACTTGCCACTGGTGCGTCGTTCGGATTTATGCAGCTATCTAACTCAATTTCGCACAATTGCCCGGAATCGGCAAGACTTAAAAAGAAAGAGCTACCGCCAAAAAGAACACCAACAAAAACAGCAATAACAAATGCAAATGACTGAATCCTGGTTCTGTCCGCGTATGATTTCTGGATAAAATTATCGGTTGGCATAGCTCAAATTTCAGTTCAAGTTTGTTGATTAATGTGTTTTTCTTCTGCGGCAGATGTTATTTGTCGATTGAAAATATCATTCTTCATTTTTTTCAACCTATCGAATGACTCTTTAGGTTCGAGTTTATCTGTCAACAAGCCGCTATTAGCTATGATGCTGTTTTCCGCATCAATAAGGTTCGAATACATTATCGTGTCAACGAATGGTTTACTAAGTGCAATTTTATAGAACTGCTCAATCCATTTGGCCTGGTTTTTCTGGTCCCACTGATGATGCCATACTCCTGCGACAGTTCCGTCATATAAATCATCGCCGTTTTGACTTGGTACCTCCACATTAGTTATATATATCGGCTTGCCCAGATGTGCAAAGTGGTCCAAAAGTGCCGACACTTGCATCATATCCCTGACGTGCATACCCGAGGTGTTCTTACCAAACCGCATTTTCACCCCAAACGTGTCAAAGTTAATACCGCTCTGCACTACCATATCAATATACACTAAAGGCGGAATGGTATTGGGAGTTGTTGCGTAATATTCACCCCAGGGGTTACTGACTTCTATTATCTTCAGAGCTTTGTCGTTGACTGATTTAACAGCTGTACTTGCTGCCCGGGTCATTTCCAAAACCTGCTCAAAGCCAAATTCAAAATGATTTAACGCATTCAGGCTGCTCACAATGCACCATGTATGAATACTGCCCGAATAGCGAGCAACTATTTCGCAGATAAATTGATATGCCGCTTCGCGAATCTTTTCAAATTTAGCTTTACTTCTGAGAAGCCACCTGGGCAGATATTCCTTCGAGAAACAAAGCAGAGGACCTGCACCGATTGCCAGTTTCTTTTTAGCCAGTACCTCAATACAGGCGTCAACCCCTGAGAAATCATAATTGCCTTTATGAGGCTCTATCTGAGACCAGTTTACCGGTATAGTTACAGAACCGAACACCTCCAGCAGTCTGGTAATATATTCAGGATTGTCGACCTGGCTGGGGTTTATTCGACAGCCAAGACAGCCTCGACCAAAACCGTGCTTCTCTGCCTTGGCATCAAAAAGAGGTTCAGCCTGTGTTGTTGCCAATTTTTCAGATATCATCATGGCTTTTTCAAGTGCCTTATCTGCTAACTGAGACGCCAGTGCCGGCTCAGAGATGTTTTGAACAGCCTCTATAAACAAGTTCTGTGCTTCTTTGGAACTGTTCGGTGGGCCATCGAAAAAAGACCAATCCTCCCGCTTGTTAATAATCCGCATTAACCTGGCCCGAGCTATCTCTACATTCAAATTATAGGGGGCTGCTCTTTCGGGTAGACAAGTTGTCGACAAAAGTATCCGACCAAAACCGTTTACAGGCCATAACAAAGCCAAACCTGCTACTTCCATATTCGGCTTTTTACACTCAATAAGACTGCCTTTGACTATAATCTCTGCCCGCCGAATCACAATTCCATCAGTACCAAAAAGGTACCCGCCGCACAAAATGAATTTATCAACAGCTTTACCCTCTTTGAAAATTTGGAATTTCATTTCTCGTTTCTCACCAATTGCATCAATTATCAATTATTGATTATAGTGGTTCTTGACTTAAATGCAATAGGGTTTCAAAACAAAGGATAAGGCGTTTGGGAACCCTATTTGAGCTTCGGCTTTTAAAAATATGATTCGATTTCGCGAGAGAATCGTCCCACCATTTCCCATATCACACATCAACTAATCTCTAACCACAAACGACCCGGTTCAACAAATACCCATCCAATATAAAAACAACACTGCAGGCCTCAACCAAGGACATACGATTCATCAATCACGATTCACGGGCGAGAGAGACAATTAATTTTTACCTTTAGCTATTTGTCTTTGGCTTCAAATTCAGCGTCTATAACGTCATCGCCTCCTTTTCTTTTGACTTCACCTTCGGATGGTGGGGCCTGCTCGCCCTGGCCTGGCTGTGATGGAGGGGCCTGTTTTTTGGCGGCCTCTTCGTAAAGTATCTTGCCAAGTTCCTGGGCTGAAGTGCCAAGGTTTTCGGTAGCTTTTTTTATCGCATCGGCATCGTCACCTTTTACGGCTTCTTTGAGATTGTTGACCGCGGTTTCGATATTTCCGCGTATTTCAGATGAAACCTTATCGCCGTGTTCTTTGAGTGTTTTTCCCGTTGAATAAATCAGCTGGTCAGCCTGATTCTTGAGATCAATCACTTCTCGTTTCTTCTTGTCTTCAGCGGCATGTGCCTCGGCGTCTTTGGTCATTTTTTTTACTTCGGCTTCGCTTAGTCCTGAGCTGGATTTGATCTCAATCGACTGCTCTTTGCCGGTGCCGAGGTCTTTAGCTGAAACGTTCAGGATGCCGTTAGCGTCAATATCAAATGCAACTTCGATTTGCGGGATGCCCCGCGGAGCAGCGGGAATCTCAGTAAGCTGGAACCTTCCAAGCGTGCGGTTATCCCTCGCAAATTCCCTCTCACCCTGCAGCACATGGATGTCAACTGTAGTTTGACTATCTGCGGCGGTAGAGAAAATTTCCTTTTTGCTACTCGGAATCGTGGTGTTGCGCTCAATCAGTTTTGTCATAACACCGCCTAACGTCTCTACGCCCAGAGACAATGGCGTTACGTCCAGCAGTAAAATATCCTTTACGCCCGCATCGCCTGCCAGGACAGCTCCCTGAATGGCGGCGCCTAAAGCTACGACCTCGTCAGGATTGATGCTCTTGTTCGGCTCTTTGCCGAAGAGATCAGAGACAATATCGTGTACCTTGGGGATCCTTGTCGAGCCGCCTACGAGTAGTACTTCGGCGATATCGTTGGGTGTTAATTTCGCATCATCGAGTGCCTTACGGCATGGGGTTTTGAGTCTTTCCAGAATGGATTCAGCTAATGACTCAAACTTGCTTCGGCTGACAGTAATCTGCAGATGCTTTGGCCCTGAAGCATCAGCAGTAATAAACGGCAGATTTACCGTGCTCTCCAGCTGCGTACTCAATTCGCACTTGGCCTTCTCTGCGGCTTCTTTTAGCCGCTGATGGGCCATCGGGTCGGTTCGCAGGTTGATACCTTCGGTCTTTTTAAATTCGTCAGCTAAGTAATTAATCAGCAATGCGTCCAGGTCGTCACCGCCCAGATGTGTGTCGCCGTTAGTGCTGAGGACCTCAAAGACATTATCGCCGATATCGAGAATTGATATATCGAATGTTCCGCCGCCGAAGTCAAAGATTGCAACCTTTTCGTTCTTTTTCTTCTCGAGACCGTAAGCTAACGCCGCTGCTGTCGGTTCGTTTATGATTCTGTCGACAGTTAGGCCAGCTATTTTGCCGGCGTCTTTTGTCGCCTGACGCTGTGAGTCGTTAAAGTAAGCGGGCACTGTAATAACCGCGTTAGTTACCTTTTCACCGAGATAATCTTCTGCGGTTTTTTTAAGGTCCTGCAAAATCATCGCCGATACTTCCGGCGGCGTATACTTCTTACCGCGAACATCGACTTTGACCAGCTCTTCGGCGGCGCCTGTGATTTTATAAGGAACTATCTTTTCTTCCGATGAAACCTCGCTGTGCCTTCTGCCCATAAAACGCTTTATTGAAAACACAGTGTTTTCAGGATTGGTTACCTGCTGATGACGCGCGATTTGGCCAACAAGTCTTTCACCCTTGTCGGTAAAACCAACCACCGAAGGAGTCAGCCGCGAGCCCGAAGAGTTAATCAAAACCTTAGGTGCCGAGCCTTCCATTACTGCAACCACAGAATTTGTGGTGCCCAGATCTATTCCAATAATTTTAGCCATGTCTAATTTCCCTTTCGTTATTTTCATCGTGTCTAATTTTGCATTAGAGCTAATACGCAAAAGCTGTGCCAGTTGGCCTTTACTGCGGGGCTAATCGGTCTAACTTGTTTTAATAAATGGGGTTAGGTTTAAGCAAGAACGGTTTTTTGATATTTTGGTGCTGGTTTATTGTGCCATTTTGGCAGAGGCGGCTACTATGAGTCCTGGTTCAGTTCCGAGCGGATAATCCTGGCTCTTAGCACATCTCTGCCGGTGGCATCAAGGACTTTTCCGTGGTTTAACTGCAGGTGGGCCGGCTGGGTGAGCATAAAAAGCCGGTTTATGGTTCCTATCGAAAGAGCATAAGGTTTATCTGCATCAGAGCTTTTGCCGGCGAGTTTGCAAAGGCTGTTTATGGCAGGGGTTGAAGCCCCCATGTGTTTGTGCATATTAAGGCCCATGCGCAGATGACTTAGCAAAAACAGAGCCTCTTGTGAGCTTATCAAGTGGGCATTTCGCAAAAGCGCCATTGCCCGGGAGATTTTGTCGTCAAGAACTTCCGGCTCCTTGCTGAGAAGCTGACTCCTGGCTGCATTTTCGTATTCGACTACTTCGGGTATGATATTTTTTTCAAATTGCGAAACAATCTGGTCTTCTGAGATGCCGAGTGTTGCCTGGTTGGATATTTGATAGAAATCGCCCGCTGCCTTGGTGCCTTCTCCGAACAGGCCGCGGACAGCCAGGTTCATATCTCTTGCTGCGTTGAAGAATTTTTCTATCTGCCCTGTAATCTTCAACGCCGGCAGATGCAGCATTACCGAGACCCTGATGCCCGTACCCAAATTTGTCGGGCAGGCCGTAAGATAACCGAAGCGTGAGCTAAAAGCATACTCAATTCTCTGCTCTATCATATCATCAATACGGTTTATCTGCTCGGCACACTGAGTTAGCTGACAGCCGGCTTTGAGAACCTGGATTCTCAGATGGTCTTCCTCGTTGATCATAGCCGTGAAAGATTCCCGTTGGGCAATTACGGCACCTCTGGGGCCTTTGCCAAATGCGTGGTGCCGACTAATCAAATGCCTTTCCACCAGGAAATTTCTGTTCAGCACATCAGCTTTGTCCACGCTTAAGTAGAAGACCTTATCGCCGAGGTCCAGCGACATCAGCAGATCTCTTAGCTTTTTAAGTATGACTGACTGCTCGGCTGCAGAACAGCGGCTCAGGAATTTGTGGCCTGCCAGGTTCCTGGCAAGGCGTATCCGCGAGGATATAACGATATCTGCCAACGGCCCGGAGCCGTCAAACCATTCGTTTATATTGTTACTTATCTCAGTCAGCTTCATATTTCGTATTTTGCACCTTATACAGGCCGCCAGTATTCTACCCTATCTGGTTTATTTCATCACGAAGCCGGGCTGCCAGTTCATAATTTTCACTTTTCACGGCAGCAGCCAGTTTTTGACGCAGATTCAAAAGTTTCGTTTGTTTTTTTGTATTCTTTGACGCTTTTGCCGGTACCTTGCCACAATGAACCGTTCGTCCGTTGTGAGCCTTTTCGATAAGAGGTAAAAGCGGCTTTTCAAAAATCTCATAGTCATAGGCACAGCCTAAGACAGCCTCTTTGGTGAACTGGGCCAACGTAAAACCGCAATGAGGACACGAGGTCTGGCTCTCAAAAGCAACGCCCATCTCGTCATCTGACGGCTGGGTAGCAAGCAGCTTGCTAAGGAGATCATTTATAGGAATCTGCCCTTTAGCTGTAATTCCCTCTTCCTGGGCGCAATTCTCACAAAGATGCATCTCGGTACGCATCCCCTCTGTTATCTCAGTGAGATGGATGGTCGCCTCGTTTTTTTTGCAAATCTGACAACGCATACGCAAACATTCTCTCTTTTATATCAAAATTCCGCTTAAATAATCGTCAAATTCACGGCGCTACTACAGGCCGATTTACCTATTTACCGAATTTTGCCCAACAGCCCGGCTCCTCAATAACCTTAATATGCTGCAGTTTTACGGCTGCGGGCAGTCGAGGGGCAAGTTTCTCGTATATATATTTGGCTACCGCTTCCGCCGAGGCAGTGTTCTGATTAAAATAATCATTTTTTTCTAACCTGATATTATCAAAATCAGCTACGATTTTTTCGAGCATTTTCCGAAGTTGCCGAAAATCCATAACAAGTCCCATACTATTGAGCTTATCACTGCTGACATCGGCAATAACCAGCCAGTTATGACGATGCAAGGCTTCTTTTGAGCCGTCCGGCAAGGTCAACTGATGCGATGCCTGAAAGTTTGTTTCGACACTAACCGTAAACAAAATAAAATACCAGTTTCATAAATGTGCCTATGCGTAAACAAGTTTATACATTCACTCATTCACCCTTCTGCTTATCATTTTCTCTCCATGCGTTGCTGCAAACGACCATAAATACTTTTCGGAATTAGGTTTGAGACATTACCGCCCAGACGCGCAACTTCGCGAATCAAAGTTGAACTGGTAAAGCCATATTCGGCGCTGGTCATAATAAAAACCGTTTCGAGTCCTGCCACAGCCCGGTTGGTCATAGCAAGTTTGAACTCGTACTGCACATCAGTTAAACTTCGCATACCACGCAGGATAACATCAGCTTCTCTTTTTTTGGCGTATTCAACCATCAGCCCATCAAAGCTTTCGACACGGACACGCGGCATATCGGCTACCAGTTCAGCTATCATCTCCACCCGCTCGGCGGGCTCAAAGAGGGGATCTTTAATTGGACTTCTGCCCACCGCAACAATAAGCTCATCAAAGAGTTTTATGCCACGTTTGATAACGTCCAGATGGCCGTTTGTAATCGGGTCAAATGAACCTGGAAAAATCGCTCTTACAAGCTTTTTTCTCACCAAAGCCGCCTTTCCCTTTCGTAAAACCATTATACTTTAATTGCCTGACAGGTCAAATTACTTTATCTCATGATGCATCATTCACAGAGGGGATTGGGCTGATACTACAGCACAGGTTATACATCAGGCAGCTACGATAACGTCTTGATATAAACGGAATTATACGAAAATCCAAAAAAATATTAAAAAGACAATACAAAAATCAAAAATGGCAATAGTCTGCGGCGTTAGCCGGCAAATCCATATTCCTAGCTCAGGGCATCTGCCGGTTTTTGCTCGGGAAACGCTCTTTTTGAATTTTATTCATCTTGCATAAACTTTGATTGCTCACTGCAGGGTGATTTGCTGCTTTTCACAGGCAATTTTCAACTCAGTCAACGCCAGCAAAACAGGTCCTGGCCCATGGGCATCATCGAAAGGTTTGTCTCGGTCAATATAATACTCCAAAGTCTGTCCAATGCCCGTGCCTTGGCAAACATTCAGTATAGCCCCTTCATCGGTAATGTTCTTTTTTAGCCCCTCATAGCCTTTCAAAGCGACCTGAAGATAACTTTTATCAAGCCAGCCGCGATTGACTCCCCTGGCAATTGCATAAACGAACATCGCTGTACTTGATGTCTCTTCCCACAATTCCGGATGGTCAAGCACCTGCCGCCACAGCCCCGAATCCGCCTGACATCTCTTAAGCCCTTCTGCATGTTTCTTATAAATACTAAGTATTTTATCACCATCCTTATGATTTTGGCCATTCGCCGAAAGAAATTCAACTATGCTCAAAATAGTCCAGCCATTAGCACGGCACCATTTATATGGGCTGGTTTTTCTCTGGTCCGGGAAGTAGGCGTGGAAAAACAAACCGTCTTTATCCTGAGTATACCCTGCAAAGTTAATTATCTGTCTCGCCGCGTCATCGAGATATTCCTGACGTCCGCTGTACTCTGCGTATCTGACTAAAAACGGGACACTCATATATAAATCATCATTCCAGACAGCAGCTTCCTTTCCAGGCCGCCAAAACGACCCATCAGGCAGTCGGCTTTGCTTCCTGAAAATATAGTCACCGATAACAGCAACCGCCTCGCTGACTTCAGGGGTAACCTGGGCATTGCCCCTCAATATCCCTTCAAGAATCTGACTTCCCATTGAACCGCAGTCATCTAACATCGTCAGTCGCATCAGATATTTCATTCCTGGATCACTGACATATTTTTCAGAATAACGCAGCTTACCGCGAAGATGGTCGTAATGACGGGCAGCATTTTCATTATGCCTTACTACAAAATCCCTGTATTTTTCCTCTCCCAAAGTTTCACTGGTCCGCAACAGGCCATACAGCGTAACTCCCCATGCATACTGCCACTCAACACCTTCCGGCGGCACATATTTCTTGAGCCTGCCTTGTTCGTCCCTGATATACTGAACGTCTTTTAATTCTCTAAGCTGCCTGTCAGCCACCTTTACTATCAAATTTTCAATAGAGCAATTCTTAACGCTTTTCGCCGAAGCAGCACAGCAACCAGCCGCATTACTTTCTTTGATACAAACTGAACATGCAATAGCAACCAACACAAAAGAAATTAAAAAAATATGTCTTTTCATTGCTTCTTCTCCTACTAATTTTGCGATATAAGGGTAATTTTCAATGGACTTTGTAATCTTTGGGCGAACTGTTTTAGATAATCGTCCCAGTCCAGAACATTTGTAAAGTCCCCGCTTTTGCTCCAGCCGGCACCGGCATAATAAGCGGCTGACTTACCTGGGGTTGCCTTGGCGATTAGAAAAACCTGTTCGTCAGCTTCAACTATATCAACCACCTTTGTCGGCTCAACCACTACGCCGCAACCCAAAGAGCCTGCCCCTTTTTTCATAGGCTCCCATACTCTTGAGATACCTGCCTTTTTATTCAAAGAGACAATCGCTGTCTCCTCGTGTTTGGCGATACCGACGGCAAAAGTTATTTCTTTTTCTTTATCAGACGTATTGAAAGTGCTTTCGAAGCGATTTAAATTCTGGCCGGCATCCAAAATAATACGTTTTACTTCTGAAATCTTTTGGCCTTCAACATCCCAGGGCTTATAGGTCAGCTCGAAGATAGTCCGTACCGGGCCATTAGCAATTACTTTCCACGATACGTAGTTCTCAGATACATACAGCTTGCCATCCTGCCATATTCCTGTTCCTCCACACCCCCTGCCTGGCCCGGTAGAATAAAAATCGGCCCCTTCACCTCTATCTTCGTGATAATAGTCATCACCCATTTTATACCACTTATCGATTATCAGGTAATCTACACGTTTGCACCATACATCAATCCCGCTGCTGGTCAAGCCGTGAACCTTTGTTCTTTGCAGTTCCGGCCCATACATACGAAACGCAATGCGGTCATTTTCCCAGGCAAAATCATCCTTGCGCTCAGGAACAAATCTGCCAAAAACTTTAGACTTAAATGCTTTTCTCAGAGGATCTTCTGACACCTCTACCGAAAAGTCTTTCGACTCTTTGGCTTTAAAGTCTGCCTGGAATATTAATTCATCCGCTGTACCATCCAAATCAATATCAATAACCTGTGAAGCAATTCTCTCCCCCGACGGATGCTCTCGTACCACGATTCTTTCAGCAGCAGGCGATTTTAGATGCTTTTGAAGTTCTTTGAATTGCAGTGTAATAGTTTCGCTGGCCCTTGGGATATTCAGAGTATTCTCTGCTGTAACACGTAGCCCGTCATTAGCCGCAAAACATTGCAGAGAGCATAAAGCTATGACTAAGATAATAATTGAATTTTTTAACATCTCTAACACTCCTGTTTTTTAATATCAGTTATATTGACCGTCATCTTTACTATTTGACCAGATTGAGCATCTCGGGGATCCACATCGAAAGGAACGGAATATAGGTAATCAGCATCAATGCAACAATCATAGCTATAAAGAACGGAATCAAAGGCACCGCAACTTTCGCGATAGTTGATTTACCCACACTACAGCCGACAAACAGGCATGTCCCGACCGGCGGAGTGCACAAGCCGATACAAAGATTCGCAATCAGCATTATTCCGAAATGGACCGGATGCATACCCAGCTTCATAACCACCGGCAGAAAGATCGGTGTAAAAATCAATACTGCCGGCGTCATATCCATGAAAGTGCCGACAATCAAAAGGAAAACATTAATAATAATAAAAATCACTATTGTATTATCAGAAATTGCCAATAAGCCTTTGCTGACGTTCTGCGGAATTTCCTGATTGGCCAAAATCCAGCTCATAGCCTGACTTGTCCCGATCAGAAGCATCACAATGGCTGTGGTTTTGCCGCACTGCAGCAATACACGTGGCAAGTCTTTTATTTTCACCTCCCGATATACCAAAACCGTCAAAAATAACGCATAAGCCACAGCTATCGCAGAGGCTTCA
>Ga0272442_10003282_pt1 | contig 22812 bp, 15 predicted proteins | sample SSMForm2O_FD_200262 | JGI IMG/M metagenome (GOLD analysis project Ga0272442, IMG submission 200262) | Marine sediment archaeal communities from Little Sippewissett salt marsh, Falmouth, MA, United States - SSM-Form-2O | ecosystem: Environmental > Aquatic > Marine > Wetlands > Sediment ...
CGTCTTGATTTCGACGCGGGCACCGATGGCCGAGTTGTTCGAGCGGGACTTGCCGTCCTGCCCCTGGGTGCCTTGCAAATCTACGGTGAGCCAGTGGCCGCCCTGGGTGGCGTTTTCGATCAGGCAAGGGGCCTGGCCGGCCGGGGCGAGGAAGATGTCACAGCGTCCGTCGGCATTGAAATCGGCGGCGACGCAACTGGCGTAGCCTGCAAAGCTGATGGCGTCGAGGAGATGGCCCGGGTCGAGGGTGGCAGCGTCGGTGAAGCGATCGCGGGGCCATTCGTTGATGAACAGGGCTGGGCCGCGCTTGCCATCGCGGCGGGCTTTGTCTGCCACTACGATGTCGAGGTCGCCATCGTTGTCGATATCGGCGAACTGCCCGCCGGAGGCGCCGGTGCGGCCGCAGCGCTCGGTGAAGTCGCTGTGACGCTCGAAGCGGAATTCGCCAACGTTGCGATACAGGAAAATGGCCTTCTTCGTGAAGATCAGCAGGTCGCGGTCGCCATCGGCGTCGGGGTCGCCCGAGGTGACGCCAAGCACATCGTCAATGTCAGACAGGCCCAGGCGATCGGCGTCCTGGAGACGATGCCGCCAGACGCGGTCGTTGATCCAGCCGACGGGCGCGGCGCCTTGAGGAAATACGATCATATCCAAATCGCGGTCGTTGTCGAAGTCGTCGTAGACGGTGGCGGCCACTGCCTTTGTCGCGAAATCCAGGCCGAGCTTTTCCGCGGTGTCGGCAAAGGAGCCATCGCGGTTGTTGTTGTAGACGCGGGCCGCGAGCGGCTGCGACGGCGCGTGCAGCGGGAGCGAACCTTGACTGAGGTGCAGGGCGAGCAGGTCGAGGTCGCCATCGCTGTCGATATCGAACAGGCGAGCGCCGTGGGTGGCGACGTCGTTCGGCGATACACCGGCCAGCGGGACGTGCTCGAATTGGCCTTGCCCCTTGCCGGCGAAGTACATATCGGGACCGGCGCGACCGAGCCACAGGTCGAGGTGGCCATCGTTGTCCACGTCGCCGAAAGAGGGACAGATGCCTTTGTCAGCGAGGACCTGCCCCTTGGTGAAGGCGCCGTGGCCATCGTTGAGCCAGAGGGCTGTGGCGCCATCGGTCCCAAGCGCAGTGAGGCACAGATCGATGTCGCCATCTGCGTCGACGTCTCCGGCGGCCAGGCCAGGCAGATCAATGGCGACGCCCGCCGCGTTCCAGGAGGCCGTACGCTCGGCGATTGGCTTGCACTCGGGCGAGAAGAGGATGCGCTGGCTGGCGGGTTTGGGCGGGCGCAGCGGCAGGTCGTCGGCGCCGAGGGCGAGGTAGTACTTGCCGACGGTGCCGTAGCTGTTCAGGACGGTGAAGGTGCCGCCTGTCAGTTCGACGCTCTTGAGCTCGCGGAACCGCATGAACAGGGCTTTGGCCTCGTCGCGGCGGCGACTGCGCTGGTACTGCGTGGCCAGGCGATAAACCGCCGAGACGAATCCCGGGTCCTTGTCGATGATTGCCTCCAGGATCTTGGCGGCCGGCTCTTTCTGATCGAGGGTGATCAGTGTTTCGGCATACTTGTATGAGACGTGCAGGTCCTGGGGGTCGGCCTCGTGGACGAGGCGGAAGTACTCAAGGGCCTTGGCGTTATCCCCGACGTGCTGGTAGTGCAGCCCGAGGCAGAAGCGGGCGTGCAGGTGGTTCGGGTCGTTGGCGAGGACGGCCTCGAAGGCGCCGCGCGCCTGCTCAAGGTTCTCTTCGGCGCCGGCGTCTTCCTGCATGTTCAGGTAGGCCAGACCCAGGTTGAAGCGAGCGGCCTGCCACGTGGGGGCGGTGGCGACGACCTTCTCGAATGCTTCGGCGGCCTGGGCATACCGGTATTGCTCCAGCAGAGCGGCGCCGCGGTTGAACTGGGCGAGCGCCTCCTTGATGGGCTCTGAGAGAAGCGTCCGCGCGGGAGGCGGCGTTTCGGGCGTCGGTTCGGTGGCCACGGCACACGAACTGAGCAGGGTTAACATGCTGATGATGAGCCACGGGACATGGCATTTCGCGCTGCACTGTTTCGGTTCCGTCACGAGACAAGTCCAACCCAAAGAGAATGGAGATTCGATACTGTCCCGTCCCGAGTGGTCCTGTGACGGGCTCGGTCAAACGTGTGTACACTTGCTTCGAATCACGAAGGCAACGACAGGTGTATCCTTGTCGCCGTGCCGCGCTTAGCATAGGCCCCGGGGCCGGTTTCGTCAAGTACAGGAAAGACTGACGGATACAGACAATTTCCTCATACGCCCGCGCCGGCCGACACTGGCTCGGCTTTTTGCGCTGTAGATTGCTTGGATCGTATGTTGGATGTGACGGGGGTCTTGGTGGCGATGAAGTAGCTGTTCTGGAAGTCGTGGGCAAGGTGCTCAACGCGCACCTGGAGAAACCCGGCGGCGTGCAGCATTTCCAGGGCCTTTTCCTGGCCCCACATGGCGCCGAGTCCGGCGCCGTTCTGGGCGAGCGAGACGGACATGCAATGCAGGCACGAGATGGTGTAGAGCAGGGGGCCGGCGGGGTGGTCCAGGTTCTTGTGCATTTCGGTCGAGGCGGCGATGTCCTGCATGAGGAAGATGCCGTCCGGTTTGAGAGCTTTGACGACGGACGCCAGCACCTGGTCGGGGCGGGCCTGATCGTGGATGGCGTCGAAGGCGGTGACCAGGTGGTACTGATGCGGTATCTCGAAGGTGGTCAGGTCCACTTGCTGGAAGGTGATGTTGGTCAGCCCGCGCTTCTGGGCCTCGCCTGTGGCGACGCGGACGGCCTCTTCGGACAGGTCATATCCCTGGAAGCGGCTGGCGGGGAAGGTCGTGGCCATCAGGTTCAGGGCTCGCCCGCTGCCGCAGCCGACGTCGAGCACGTCGATCCCGTGCCGGAGCGACTCGACCAGGTCGGGCACCAGCGGCAGGATCCTGCCGATCAGGACGGCGACGACGGTTTGGCCGCTGTCTTCGGCCATGATCTGGTGGAAGCGCTTGTATTCGGAATAGGGTACACCTCCACCGTGGCGGAAGCATTCGAGGATCTCGTCCTCGACCGTGCCGAGTTGGGGGATGTATTGGGCGTAGACGGCGACGTTGTTGGGCGTGGCGGCGCGGGTCAGCCACATGGCGTGCTCGGCCGGCAAGGAGAATCGCCTGCTCTCGGGTTCGTATTCGACGATCCCACCGGTGAGCATGGCGCCGAGCCACTCGCGGACATAGCGTTCGTTCAGTCCGGCCGCTTGGGCGATCTCTTTGCTCGTCGATGGCGGTAGCTCGCTCAGCGTGTCGAACAGTCCCGTGCGATGGCCGATGGAAATCATCACGGCTATCGCGCCGCCGTTTAGCCATTCAAGCATCTTATCCCCAAATGCCTCGGCTCGCGCTGTATCCACTGTTTGTCGCTCCATGATCTTCCCCTTGATTCAATCGTCCGATTGGGCGGTTCGGCGTGCTTATATAGGACCATATTGGACCTATAAAGAGCCGCAAACAGAAACCGAACCGGTCTCGTTTGAACACAGACCATACTTACGGGGCGGGGGGAGGTTCTGGGAAAGTCAGAGGTTTTCGGGATTTCGTATTGGTGTCTCGAGGGTGCCCATGGCGCCGGGCAGTTGGCCGATCTCACTCACTGCGTTTGACCATCCAGCGGAACTGTTTCTTGAAGTCGCTGTAGCATTGCTCGCAGATCCAGTAGTATTCATCATCCGTTGTGTAGCCTTCGTGCAAATCACCTTCGGCCTCCGAGAACTTGGCCCAGCAGAACTCGCAGTGGTCGTGGTCCCAGTCCTCCCGCCGCTTCCTGTAGGTCTTCTTTGACAGTGAAACGCCTGACAGGTACTTGGCCTGACCCTGAAGTCTCCAATCGCTCATACGGAACGGCTCCAATCCTACTCCGGTGCGACCCTCACCCTCGGGTTCGCTACGTGTCAAATCGGGGTCCTAGCCTTCTCTCGCATTCCTATTCTAGAAGACCTCTCGCACCGCGGCCAGGTTATTCACGCTGTTCGTTGGTTTTTGGACACGTGGTTTCCTTGAGAGAGGGACGCCGGATTCGCTGAATCGGGCGATTGGGTCTACACGAACGGGGGGTTTGGCGGTAACATGGGGGGACGATATGTGCAAGTGATCGCAGCAGACAGGAGAGTAGTATGGCAGATCGAAGGGTGGTCACGCGAAGAGGATTTCTGCGGGGCGCGGTCTCGGCGGTTGCGGTGCCGTATGTCGTCTCGTCTTCGGCGCTGGGTGGGGCCGGCGGTGTGGCGGCCAGCGAGCGGATTCGGATGGGATTCATCGGGCTCGGGGGTCAGGGGACGGGACACCTTATCGGTGGGGCCTGGACCTACGTTCCCGGGGGGTATGTGGCCCGCGACGATGTGCAGGTGATGGCGGTGTGTGACGTGCGGCGGGAGCGGCGCGAGCACGCGAGGCAGCGCTGCAACCAGGTCTATGCGGCGCGCTCGGGCAAGGCGGACTACAACGGGGTGCAGGCCTATAACGATTTCCGCAAGGTCCTCAGTCGTTCGGATATCGATGCGGTGTTGCTGGCGTTGCCCTATCATTGGGCGGCGCCGATGGCGATCATGGCGCTGCGATCGGGCAAGGATGTGTACTGCGAGAAGCCCGTCGCCATTACCGTGCGGGAAGGACGCACAGTGGTGGAGACGAGCAAGCGGTACAGTCGCATCTATCAGGCGGGCATGCAGCAGCGCAGCGAATACGGAGGCAAGTTCCGCATCACCTGCGACCTGGTTCGCAACGGCCGCCTCGGTCAGCTCAAGGAGGTTTATGCCTATCGCCAGCCAGGGGCGTTCTTTCCCACGAATTGGACATCGGGCCATGCCATCGAGGTGCCCGACGGGTTCGACTGGGACATGTGGCTCGGGCCGCTGCCCTGGCGACCGTACGGGGGACAGGCCGGTCACGCATTGCCCGGGATGTTTGTCGGTGACGTGAACTGGAGCCCGCACCACTACGACATCATCCAGTGGACGATCAATCCCGATCCGACGGCGCCGATCGAGGCCGAGTACGACAACGGCAACGTCCACTACCATTACACCAACGGCGTTGTAGTTCACTCGATCCCGTACCCCGACGAGCCCGTGGGCGGCGAGGGCGGCGCCTGCTTCGTGGGCACCGAAGGCCGCATCGCCGTGGACCGGTCCAATCTGGTCTCTTACCCCGCGAGCATTCTCAAGCAGCCGCTGGGTCCGACGGATTCCCGCGTCTATCACGCCAGCAGCCACTCGGGAAATTTCCTCGAATGCATTCGGACGCGGCGGGAGACGATCTGCCATCCGGAGACGGCGGTGTACACGATGAACGCCATTCTTGTCGGCGGCATCGCACTGGCATTGAATCGCTCGGTCAAGTGGGACCCGGTCAAGGGTGCATTCGAAGGCGATGAAGGGGCCAATCGTCTTCGCTCTTACAGCAAGCGCCCTCCGTGGCGCATCTGAGTGACGTGCCAAAGCAAGCCGCTGTCCCTGGTGACTATGAGGGCATCCCAAATGAGCAGAAACTGGTGGTTTCGAGTATTTGCCTGTCTCTTGATTCTTCTCGTCGGCCGCGTTCGTGCCGACGAGGAGCAGGGCCTCATCACGATCCTGCGATCGAGCGGCCCGGCCATTCGGAAGTGCGATGCGTGTTTCAGGCTGCGCATCGTTGGAACGGCCGAATCGGTGCCTGCGCTGGCGGCTCTGCTGGGCGACGAGCGCATCTCGCACGCGGCGCGCCATGCGCTGGAGGGTCTGCCATATTCGGAGGCCGGCGAAGCCTTGCGACAGGCGATGGATACCAGTTCGGGTTCGATCAAAGCGGGCTTGATCGATTCGCTCGGTTGGCGAGGCGAGCCCCAGGCCGTCCCGCTCCTGACACCGCTGCTGTCTGACGCGGACACCGATGTGGCTTCGGCCGCAGCCGCGGCTCTGGGAAGGATCGGTACGCCCGCAGCGGCCGAGGCGTTGGAAAAGGCTCTGACGGCCTACGGCGGCGCGGATCGACTGGTAGCGGCCGACGCGTACCTTGCCTGCGCCGACCGGCTCGCTGCCGCGGAGGACTACACCCGAGCGGCGCTGATGTATCGCATTGTGCTCAATTCCGACCTGCCGGGACACCTGCGTGGCGCGGCCTTGAAGGGGTTTGCGATGCGGATGCCGGCGACGACGGACCTTATTTCGGCGCTTCAGAGCGAGGACAAGCAGCTTCAGTCCGCAGCGGCCGGTGTGGTCGGAAGTCTTCGCGGCCGGCGCGCGCTGGGGGCCCTGGCCACGGCGCTGCCCGACCTGCCGGCATCGGCTCGGGTCTCGCTGATCCATGTCTTCGCCGACCGCGGCGATCACGTGTTGCGTGACACCGTGACCGAGGCCTGTGACGGTGATGACGCCGGTGTGCGCGTTGCGGCGCTGGCGGCGCTCGGCTCGCTCGGCGACGCGACTTCGATCCCGGTGCTCCTTGAAGGGGCAACCAGCGACGTGGCGGGCGAACGGGCGGCGGCGTGGAAGAGTCTGGTCAGTTTGCCCGGCGAGAAGACCGACAACGTGCTCATATCGCGCGTCGCTGATGCGCCCGTGCAGGAGAAGGTCGCGATCGTTCGCGCGCTGGCGGCGCGAGACGTCGCCGAGGCCGTGCCGACGCTGCTGGAGGTGGCCGCCAGTGGCGAGCGGCCGGTGCGAAGGGCGTCTCTGGATGCGCTGCGCGGGTTGGCCGGAGCCGAACATGTGCCAAGCCTTGTCGATCTGCTGGCGCAGACCGACCAGAGCGAGCAACGCCGTGCACGCCGGATGCTGGTGGCGGTGGCCGATCAGAGCGGAGCCAGGGGAGCCGCAACGCGGGGGCTGCTGGCGAAGTTGGCCCAGACGGAGAACGAAGAAACGCGCCGTTCGCTACTGCTGACGTTGGGCGAACTGGGACAGGACGCGGCTTTGCCGGCGCTGCGTGAGGCCTTACAGAGCGACAGCGGCCAGGTCAGACGAGCCGCCATTGTCGCGCTGAGTGGCTGGCCCAACGCCGAACCGATGGCGGACCTGTTACAGGTGGCACGCAGCAGGGACGAAGAGAGCCAGCGCGTCCTGGCGCTGCGCGGGTATATCGATCTCGTCGGCTCAGCCCGCGCCATGGAGCCGGGCGAGCGCTTGCAGTGCTACGGAACGGCGATGGAACTGGCGGCCGGGCCGGCCGAGAAGAGCAAGGTGCTGGCGGCCCTGCCGGCGATCAAGACAGTCGCGGCGCTACAGCTTGCCCAGTCGGTCCTGGACGACGAGCAGGTCCGGCAGGAGGCGGCGCTGGCGGCCGTCAGCATTGCAAAGGATGTCCATACCAGCGACCATCTGGCTGCCCTGGCGGCCCTGGAGGATGTCGCGGCCGCCGATGTGCGGGCGGATATCAAGGAGGAGGCGCAGACGCTCGTCGATGAAATCGCGGCGGTTCGCAGCTATCTGGTCGATTGGCAGGTGGCCGGGCCTTACGTACAGCAGGGCAAGAACTGCACGGCGCTGTTCGACATTCCGTTTGGGCCGGAGGTGGACAGCGCCGACGTGCCATGGTGGAAGATGCCGGTATCGGCTGCGAGCGGCCACCGAGGGTATCTCGACTTGTTGAAGGAACTCGATGGCGGCCACCAGCGGGTGGCGTACCTGCGGACGCGTATCGAATCGCCCGCGGCCAAGAGCGTGACGCTGGAGATTTTCAGCGACGACGGCGTCAAGGCCTGGCTCAACGGCAAGGTCGTGCACGCCAACAACGCGATGCGGCCGATCATGCCCGAGCCCGACCGGGTCCCCGTCTCGCTCAACAAGGGCGCCAATGAGTTGATGCTCAAGGTAACGCAAAACGACCAGCCCTGGGGGGCCGTCGTCCGCGTCAAGGATAGCAGAGCGCCGAAGCCCAAGCTCGGTGAAGGGTTCAAGCTGCATACGATCAATGCCGACTCGCGATTCGAAGCGGCGGGCATTCTCGATGTCAATCGTGACGGGAAGCTCGATATTTTCTGCGGCGGGTTCTGGTACGAGGCGCCGAACTGGACGAAGCACTTCGTGCGCGACGTGAAGGAAGAGGGCGACTACTACTACGACTTTGCGAATTTGCCCATGGACGTCGATGGCGACGGCTGGACCGACATTGCCAACGCGGCCTGGCACAACAAGCTGGTCTTCTGGGTGCGCAATCCGGGGCAGGCGGGCGGTCCCTGGGAGGTGATCGACGTCGACACGCCGGGCAATATGGAAACGGCGATGGCGGCCGATATCAATGGCGACGGACAGATCGATGTCTTGCCCAACATCATGAGCCAGGCGGCCTGGTATGAGTTTCATCGCGAGGCGTCGGCGCCGCATGGCGTGCGGTGGGAGAAACACGCGTTGCCTCAGGAGGCGGCCGGGCATGGTCTGGGCCACGGCGATGTGAATCTGGACGGGCGTTGCGACATCGTGACGCCGCGTGGCTGGGCCGAGCAGCTTGCCGACGGATGGCAGTGGCACAGCGAGTTCGAGCTGGGCCATGCCAGTATCCCGATTCTCGTGCATGACGTCGATGGCGACGGCGATTCAGATATCATCTGGGGGCTGGGGCACGGCTACGGCTTGTCCTGGCTTGAACAGCAAACGCAGCAGGGCCAGCGGGTCTGGACGAAGCATCTCATCGACGACTCGTGGTCGCAGCCGCACTTCATGCTGATGGTTGATCTCGACGGGGACGGCCGCGACGAACTGCTCACGGGCAAGCGCTACCACGCGCACAACGGAAACGACCCTGGCGGAAACGACCCGGTTTGTGTCTACTACTATCAGTTCGACCGCTCGGACCGGGAGTGGACGCGCCACACGATACACGAAGGCGGCCGTGTCGGCTTCGGCATCAACACGGGCGTTGCGGACATGGACGGCGACGGCGACCTCGACATCGTCGCCCCCGGCAAGAGTGGACTGTATCTGTTTGAGAACCTGCTGAAGTAGCTTGGGCACGACGAAAGAGATGGCGTGCCATTAGGAGGTGCTGCTATGCCTAGACCGAAGATCGCGATGATCGGCGCGGGAAGCCTGATTTTCTGCAAGACCCTGACGATGGACATCCTGGCCACCGAGGCGTTGCAGGACGTCGAGATTTGCCTGATGAACCGGACGAAGCCCAAGCTCGACAGGATGGAGGCCTTCGTCAAAGAGATCGTCAAGGTCAACAACCTGCCGACGAAGGTGACGGCGACGCTGGATCGGCGCGACGCCCTCGAAGGCGCCGACTACGTGATCAACATGATCCAGGTCGGCGGCGTCGATGCGTTTCGTATGGACTATGAGATCCCGCTGAAGTACGGCGTGAATCAGTGCATCGCCGACTCCATTGGTCCCGGCGGCGTCTTTCGCGCCCTGCGTACGATCCCGGTCCTGGCGGACATGTCGTGGGACATGAACGAGCTGTGCCCCGACGCGATTCTCTTGAACTACGCCAACCCGATGGGAGCCAACTGCTCGGCCCTGGGTCGCGTGGCCGAGGTGCAATTCATCGGCCTCTGTCACGGCGTGCAGACCACGCTGGATCTGATCAGTCGCTACGTGGACGTGCCCAAGGATCAGGTCGATCACGTCTGTGCGGGCATCAACCACATGGCGTGGTTCCTCTCGCTGGCCGACAAACGCGACGGCCGCGACCTGTACCCGATCCTCAGGGAGAATATCGAGAAGGCGGAGTACTACGTCAACGAGAAGGTCCGCTGCGAGGTCATGCGCCACTTTGGCTACTTCATGACCGAGAGCACGGGGCATCTGTCTGAGTATGTTCCCTGGTTTCGCAGCAGCGACCGGGCGCTGGAGCTATACTGCGACCAGCCCGATTTCGGCGGCGCCTCCGGAGCCTACTATAACTACTGCAACATGCTGGCCGAGAAGTACAAGAGCACCGACTACCTCGACAGCGAATCGCCCGAGATCACCGGTCGCAGCGTCGAGTACTGCTCGTACATCCTCGAAGCGGCCGAGACCGATAAGCCGTTCCGCCTCAACGGCAACGTGCGCAATGATGGCTACATCACCAATCTGCCTCAAGGCTGTTGTGTCGAGGTCCCGGTGTACGTCGACTCACAGGGCCTGCACCCGGTGACGATCGGCGACCTGCCCATGCAGTGCGCCGCCCTGAATCAGAGCAATGTCACCGTCCAGCAACTGGCGGTCGAAGCGGCGTTGACGGGCGATCCGGAGTACGCGATGCAGGCGATCGCCATGGATCCGCTGACCTCGGCCGTCTGCACATTGAAGGAAGTCCGTGACATGACCCGCGAGATGCTGAAGGCTGAGGCCAAGTGGTTGCCCGAGTTCAAGGGCAAGGAACTGGCACGCCGCCCGCTCATCAGCATTCCGGACGACCTGAAGGCCGTCGACGTGCCGCTCGATCCGGCCCTGGCCATCGCCAATCGCTTCGGCGAATTAGCCAAATAGCAGCGCTATCCCAGTTCGCATCGCGCGGCGTCGACGATGCTGTCGATCTCGGCAGCGAGTTTCTCGTCGATTGGCTCGGGTGTGTGCTCGGTGAGAAGGCAATTCACCTCATCCTGGAGACGGCCGGCCATGGTGGTCTGTCCCGCGCCGTGCCAGCCGTCCCAACTCTGCCTTGTCCACGTTGCGTTGGGCATCCACATTTCGCTGCGGAAGTGCCGGACGGTATGCTCTTCCGTGAGGAAGCTACCGGCCGGACCCACGGCTTTCACCACGTCGGTCGCCAGCGTCTCGCCCGTGACATCGAAGCCCCGGGCGATCCGCCTGGTGTAAGCCATCACCTCGCTGTCGGCGGCCAGCCATTCCAGAGAAGCGGCGTGGTCGGTCCCGCAGATGCCCGCGTGGCCGAACATGTCGGCGCCGGCCAGCGCCCCCAACAGCATCGTCATGCCCTTTTCCGCTCCCGCCTGCGCGTCGAGCGTCTTGGCGTCTGTCAGCCCCGTATTCACATAGACGGGGAAGCCATAGAAACGCCCCATCTGCACCATCGCCACGGCCATGAGCCCTTGTTCGGGCGACCCGAACGAACAGATACCGGTCCGGGGGTCCATGATGTGAGGAATCCCGCCGTAGCAGATCGGCGTGCCCGGCGCGAGCAGTTGCGCGACAACCACGCCGGCCAGAATCTCTGCGTTCTCTTGCGCCAACGTCCCGGCCAGTGTCCCCGGACCCGTCGCCGAGACCATCGCCATCGGACCGATGCTGACGGGTTGGCCCGCCTGGGCGAATTCCCTGACGATGTCGAGACCGTCGCGGGGCAGTTGCAGCGGGCTGATCGGTTCGAGAAACGCGGCGATCATCGGCCTGGCCCGCAGAGCGTCTTCGCCACCGGCCGCGGCGCGGTAGATCTCCAGGATGTAGCGGGCCGTCGCGCCATTGCGGACCCAGCAGCGCGTCGGTTTGCCCGTACCCTTGACCAACTCGCCCGTGAGGAAGACGTCGCGATGCCTCTCCGAGACCTCTTCCGGCTGAGCCATCGCACCGACGATGCTGATGTTCTCCAGCGCATCGCCGAGGCGAATGGCGTCCAGCGCATCCTGGATCGTGGCCGGTCGCCTCGTCCCGGTCTGCCTATCGATCCAGGCGTATTGCCCCGGACTGGACATCAAAATGAAATCGCCTTGCCCGAAGCGCGCCACCTGCTGGGCGTCGCGTCCATACAGCGTGTATGCCTTACCCGCCCGGGCCACCGACGCTGTAACGAGCTGCTCGGACAGACGGGCGATCCTGCGATCCGCGTCGATCTTGGCACCGGCCTGGCCCAACAACTTCAGCACGTCTTCATGATGCACGAGAACACCGGCGTCCCCGAGGATCGCCAGGCTGGCCTCGTGAATGTCGCTGATCTCCTGCTCGGTCAGAACGTCGACACGTATGTTGGCCATGATGCGTTCCTGCCTAGGTGACGGGATTGTGCCACAAATCGATCGGTCGCTTGATGTCTTCGGGTCGGAAGGGCAACGATATCTTGCGACCGGTCCCGGCCGACTGGTACCCAGCACACAGTACCTCCTGCACGATCCGTCCGTCCTCGCCGGTCGCTTGCGGTTCCTCCTTACCGCGCACGCAGCGCGCGAAGTGGTGCATCTCCTGTGGGAACCCGTAATTCCAGAGTTCCTCGAAGACCGGATACGTCCACCCCTTCGTGGTGGGTGCCTTCTCGACCGCGTACCCATAGCCGGGCTCGCTGAACGTCGGCAGGGCGTTGCCCATGTGCAGGTCGGCATACGTCACGCCCCCGTCGCCATAGACCTCGATGCAGTCGTCCATCCCCCCGCGCCGGGCCCAGCTATCTTCGATCATGCCCACGGCCCCGCCCGAAAACTCGATGATGCAGATCGAGTTGTCCTCGCCTCGCGTCTTGCTGCCGTGGACGTAGGTGCCCATCTGGCAGTAGACGTTACGGATGTTGGGCCGGCCGAGGAACCAGTGACAGAAAGCGATGCCGTGACAGCCCATGTCCATGAACACGCCGCCCCCGGATTTCTTGACGTCCCAGAACCACGGAGCATGAGGACCGAAGTGCTTCTCGCTCTGCTTGACCAGGTATACCTTGCCAAACGCCCCCTGGTCGGCCATTTCCTTGGCCTTGACGTACTTGGGCGTAAAGAACAACTCCTCGGCATACATCAGTAGCACCCCCTCGTGCTGGCAGGTGTCGATCATCAGGTCCGCCTCCTCCAGTGTCATGCAGAGAGGCTTCTCGCAGACGACGTGTTTGCCCGCTTTGGCGATATCGATGGTCATCTGCGCGTGCAGTGCGTTCGGCGCCGTGATCGTGACCATCTCGATGTCCTTCTCGCCGAGCATCTGCCTGTAGTCGGTGAAGACCCGCGGAATGCCGTATTTCTTGGCGAGCTTCTGGGCATTTCCCGGCGTGGGTGAAGCCACCGCGACGACTTTCGCTTCTTCCGGCATAAGACGAAACGATTCGGCGTGAATGTCCGCTTCGAACCCCGAGCCGATGATCCCGACTTTGACTCTTCCCTTCTCTGACATGCTTCTTGCACCTCCAATTGGTCCTATAGGTCGTATAGGACCTATGCTTTACTCACAGCGTCCAGCCCTTTCGGTACTCGTAGTGCAGATACTCGTTCGCCTCGCTCGAATTCGTCACTTTGAGATTCGCGCTGTCCCAGAGGAGTCGCTTGCCGCCGGCGCGGACGCAGACCGTTCCCAGCAGGACCGCCTCGGTCAAGGGGCCGGCGAAGCTGTCGAACGCCGAGCGCGTGGGCGTCCCTTCCTTGCACGCCTTGATCCACTCGTTGTGATGGCCGATCGAGCGCGGCAGCGTCTTGGGTGGCCGTTTGTAGGCCTTCATCTTCGCTTCCGGGATCAGGCGCGGGCTGTGTCCGCCCCAGCCTTCTACGTACATCTTGCCCTTGTCGCCCACGAAGATCAGTCCATCCTCGCGTGACAGCTCGCGATCGTCTTCCAATTCCGGCGGGCGCGGCGCGATGATGCCGCCGTCGTACCAGTGCAGTGTCACGGGCGGCATGTCGCCGCGAGCGCCGAACTCGTAGTGAACCGTCGAGGCCAAGGGCAGCGTCTCGTCGTTGAACAACGTCGAGCTGGCGCACACGCTTTTCGGCGCACCGAGCTTCAGCGCCGAGAAGACCGGCGCCAGGTTGTGAATGCCCATGTCACCCAGACCGCCGGAGCCGAAGTCCCACCAGCCCCGCCAGCGGAACGGGTGATAGGCCGGGTGGTAAGGGCGATAGGGCGCCGGTCCCAGCCACAGGTCCCAGTCCAGTGTCTTGGGAACCGGCGGCGTGTCCGTCGGCCTCTCCACGCCCTGGGCCCAGAAAAGCTCGCCGTTGTGCGAGGGCCGGTCCGACCACACGTGCACCTCGCGCACCGGCCCGATCGCGCCGTCCCAGATCCACTCGTTGATCAGCCGGTTGCCCTCGAAGGCCATGCCCTGGTTGCCCATCTGCGTCGCCACGCCCGCCTGCCGCGCCGCCTCGCCCAGCGCCCGGGCCTCGTACACCGTACGCGTCAAGGGCTTCTCGCAGTAGACGTGCTTGCCCATCTTGATCGCCCGCATCGAAACCACCGCGTGCGTATGATCGGGCGTGCCCACGACGACGGCGTCGATGTTCTTTTCTTTGTCCAGCATCTTGCGGAAATCGCGATACTTCTTTGCCTTCGGATAGCGCTTCATCGTATTGGCCGAGACGACGTCGTCCACGTCGCACAGCGCCACGATGTTCTCGCTCTTGACACTGTCGATGTCGCTTCCGCCCTGCCCGCCGATACCCACCCCGGCGATGTTCAGCTTCTCACTGGGAGGCGTCTGCCCCGCCCCGCCCAGGACATGTCGAGGAACGATCGTAAGCGTGGCCGCCGCGGCCGCCGTGCGACCGAGCAGGCTGCGGCGTGACACGGTGGTATGCTCTTCGGGCTGGTGCATTCTCCGGTGGATCATCGTGCAGTCCCTTTATTGAAGCCCCAAAACGACGTTACGGGCCCGGACGTCGGCTTCATGCGCCCAAGGGGGATGCGCCACTTCGCCGCCATCGCCGTAGATGCCCATGTGAGGATTATGCCTCATGTCGGCGTGTCGGGACACCAAAAAACACCTTGTATCGCCGGGCCCCATGGTGATAATGGGGGAACAACGGAGCCCAGCGAAGGCCTAGCCCTGAGCCCCTAGACGTTCCCGATTCCCGTCGGACGTCCGAAGTGAACACCAGAGATGTAGGAGATGACCCACCATGAGCCAGACCACAGACCAGCACACGTCACGTCGCGATTTCCTGAAAGATACGGGCCGGCTGGCCACCATGTCCACGCTGACGGCGGGGATCGCCTCCCGTATGTACGCCGCCGGGAACGACACGATCCAGATCGCCTTCGTGGGCTGCGGTGGACGAGGTTCCGGAGCGGCCGCCAACGCCTTGTCCGTCGAAGGTCGCGGCCCGATGAAGCTCGTCGCCATGGCCGACGTTTTTGAGAATCGGCTCGACCGCAGCTATCGGAACCTCAAGAGAGGGTTCGGCGACAAGGTCGACGTACCCAAAGAGCGGCAGTTCGTCGGCTTCGACGCCTACAAGAAGGCGATGGATTGCCTGCGTCCGGGTGACATCGTGATCCTGACCACGCCGCCGGCGTTTCGTTGGGTCCATTACCCGTACGCCATCAAGAAAGGGCTGAATGTCTTCATGGAAAAACCCGTCACTGTGGACGGCCCGACCAGCAGACGGATGTTGGAGTTCAACGAAGAGGCCAAGGCGAAGAACCTCAAGGTGGGCGTGGGCTTGAATTCGCGACACGCTCGCCACCTCCAGGAACTGGCCAAGCGCGTTCACGACGGAGAGATCGGCGAGATCATCCTGGAGCGCGGCTACCGGATGCACGGGCCGGCCGGGTCATTCCGCTCCCCGCGCAAACCGGAGGGCATGAGCGAGTTGTTGTATCAGATTCAGCGGTTCCACAGCTTCATCTGGGCCAGCGGCGGGAACTTCAACGATTTTTACATCCACATCGTTGACCATTTGTCCTGGATGAAGAACGCCTGGCCCGTCAAAGCCCAGGCCTTGGGTGGGCGGCATTACAAAACGGGCTCCGACGGCGTCGAATACGTCGATCAGAATTTCGACACGTATTCGGTGGAATACACCTTCCCCGACGGGGCGAAGATCTTCTTCGATGGACGTTGCATGGACGGTTGTTACAACAACTTTTCGAGCTACATCCACGGCACGAAAGGCAGCGCCATCGCTTCCAAGAACGGCGATTGCGGTGCACCTTCGGCCATCTTCAAAGGCCAGACTCCGGATCGGTCCCAAATGGTGTGGCAATCCAGAACGCCTCGCGACGAGCGCGACTGGTACCAGAACGAATGGAACGATCTGATCGATGCGATTCGCAAGGACCAGCCTTACAACGAAGTGGATCGCGGCGTGAACGTCAGCCTCATCTCGTCAATGGGCCGCATGGCCGCCCACACGGGCCAGGAAACCACCTACGACCAGATGCTCAACTGCCCGCACGAGATGGCCCCGGGGCTGGACAAGATAACCTATGATTCTCCCGCGCCGCTGATCGCCGACGCCAACGGCAGGTACCCGATTCCGCAGCCTGGAATCGTCACAGATCGGGAGTATGGTCCGATCGCATAATATGGTATGATGCGACGACGATTCGTCGACCGCTGGTCTCGACCGGATCGGGGCCAGCGGTCGTTTCTTTTTGAATGACGGGATCCACCGGGGGCGTCAGGACACACAGGGAGGTCGGTGACGCCAAACGTAGGGTGGGGCTTGCCCCACCAACGAGCACTCGCACCGTACAGGAGCACACTGCATGAGAAAACCGTTCCTCGCATTTTTCCTGCTTGTTTCGTTGTCCATTCTCGCCGCTCCTGCCCCGGCCACCGACTGGCCCCAGTGGCGCGGCCCCTTCCTCAACGGCTCGACAGACGAGACCAACCTGCCCGCCTCCTGGAGCGACAGCGAGAACATCGCCTGGGTCCGCCCCTTGCCTGGCCCCAGCGGCGCTACGCCGATCATTCTTGACGGCAGAGTTTTCGTCGCCTCCACAGTCAACGATTCACCTGATTTCATCGCGATCTGCCTGGACGCTAACAGCGGTGACGTGCTGTGGGAGAAGCGCATCGGCAGCGATTCGCGCCGCTTCCCGCGAAACAACCTCGCCTCACCGTCGCCGGCCACCGATGGCCGGCGTGTGTTCTTCCTCTACGGCAATGGCGAACTGGTAGGCTTCGACCTCGATGGCAAGCAACTGTGGTCGCGAAACATCGAAAAGGAATTCGGCAACCTCGCCCTGCAATTCGGCTACAGCAACAGCCCCTTCCTCCACGACGGCAAGCTGTACATCACGGTCTTCCGCCGGGACACACCCTATCGCAAACCGGATGCCGACGGCCCTCTGGAATCCTTCTTGATGGCACTCGATCCAGTTTCCGGAGAAACGCTCTGGAAGCAGCGTCGCCAAACCGACGCGTTCGATGAAGGCATGGAAACGTACACCACGCCCATCCCCTTCGTTCGCGATGGCAACGTGGAGCTGTTGAGCACCGGCGCCGATTTCGTCACGGCCCACGACCCCGCCACGGGCAAGGAGCTGTGGCGCTTCGAGTATTGGCGCGACAAGGTGCGCGATTCGCGCGTCATTCCCTCGCTGGTCAGCGGGGCCGGTCTCGTTTTCGGCGCGCGACACAAGGGCAAGAGCGTCTTCGCCCTCCAACCCCCAACAGCAACCGGCCCGGCGCAGATCGTCTGGGAATTCGACGCCGCGGCGCCGGACTGTAGCACGCCGTGCTTCTATCAGGGCAGACTCTACGTCCTGGACGGCATCAGACACGGCAAAGTCGTCACCTGCCTCGACCCCAAAACGGGCCGGCAGTTCTGGCAAGGCAAAATCGGTGGCCGCGGCCCCTGGCGTGCCTCGCTGACGGCCGCCGACGGCAAGCTCTACTGTATCAACGAAACAGGCGAGGTCGTCGTCCTCAAGGCCGGCGACGAGCGCTTCGAGATCCTCTTCGAGACCAAGATCGACGAGCCCCGCATCCAGTCGTCCATCGCCATCGCCAACGGCCGCCTCTACATACGCACGGCCCAGAATCTCTACTGCATGGCCAAAAAGTAACACGGCGCCCGAGCCATGAGGCATGAGCCGCTCGGGCCGATCACGGTTCAACGCACAGAAGGAGACAGCCATGAAGCAACATTCGCCATCATCACCCTCTGCCGGGGCATCGCCCTCACGTCGAGCCTTTCTCGGTTGGACGGGAAAGCTCGCCGCCGGCTCGGCCCTGATGGGCGCCGCCATGCCCCTGGCCTATGCGGGCGAGAACAACACGATCAAGGTCGCCCTGGTCGGCTGCGGCGGTCGCGGCACGGGCGCCGCCTCCAACGCCCTGTCCGTCAAGAACGGCCCGATCAAGCTCGTCGCTTTGGCCGACGTCTTCGAAGCTCGCGTCGCCCGCACCTACAAGAGCCTCAGCGGCCGCTACGCTCGGCAGTTCGACGTGCCCAAGGAACGCCAGTTCGTCGGCTTCGACGGCTACAAGAAGGCAATGGATTGTCTCGATCCGGGCGACGTCGTTATCCTCGCCACGCCGCCGGCCTTTCGCTGGGTCCACTTCACCTACGCCATCGAAAAGGGCCTCAACGTCTTCATGGAAAAACCCGTTACCGTCGACGGCCCCACCACACGCCGGATGATCGAACTGGCCAAGAAGGCCGATGCCAAGAACCTCAAGGTCGGCGTTGGCCTGATGGTCCGTCACTGCCGCGGTCGCCAGGAACTGCTCAAGCGCGTCCGCGACGGCGAGATCGGCGAGATCATTTCCATGCGTGGCTACCGCATGGGCGGTCGGGCGTGCGTTACCGGTCGCAAGCCGGCGGAGATGAGCGAGTTGCTCTATCAGATCGCCCGCTTCCACAGCTTCCTCTGGGGCAGCGGCGGCATGTACAGCGACTTCTACATCCACCAGATCGACGAATGCTCTTGGATCAAGGGCGCCTGGCCCGTAGAGGCCCAGGCCGTGGGCGGCCGCCACTACCGCGGCGACTACGTCGATCAGAACCTCGACAGCTACGGCGTCGAATACACGTTCCCCGACGGCACGAAACTCTTTTACAACGGTCGCGCCATGTCCGGCTGCAAGAACGCCTTCTCCAGCTATGCCCACGGCACCAAAGGCTCGTGCATCATCTCCACCTCCAGCCACACGCCGGGCAAGGTCCGCACTTTCAGCGACCACAACATGAAGAAGATCATCTGGCGCTACCCCCAGCCCGAGCAGAGCCCCTACCAACTCGAATGGGACGACCTGATCGACGCCATCCGCGACGACAGACCCTACAATGAAGTCGAGCGCGGCGCCATTGGCAGCATGGTCACGTCGATGGGGCGCATGGCCGCCCACACGGGCCAGGTCATCACCTACGATCAGATGCTCAACTGCCCGCACGAATTCGCACCGGACGTCGACAAGCTGACGATGGATTCTCCCGCGCCGCTGAAGTCCGACGCCGACGGCAGATACCCCGTCGCGCAGCCGGGCGTCCTCAAAGATCGCGAATACAAAGAGTTCGCTTAGAACGAAATGGCGGTACACAATCAGCCGCCGGTCTCGGCATCCTCGGGGCCGGCGGCTTTCTCATTCCGTCGGATCACAATCTTGCTACGGCCGACTTGATCCGGTCGAGGCCCTTCAGCAGCGTTTCCCTGGGACACCCGAAGTTCAGCCTCACATAGCCCGGCCCGTGGAAGTCCTTCCCGTCGGACAGCCCCACGCCCGCCTCCTCGAAGAACCGCGCCGGCTCCGGCAGGTTCAGACCGGTCGTGTCGATCCACGCCAGGTACGTCGCCTGCACATCGTCCATCGAGAGCCCCGGGATCTCTTCGTTGATGCACTGGGCGACGATGTCCCTGTTGCCGCGCAGATAGTCGATCAGCGCCACGCGCCAGTCTTCGCAATCGCGATAGGCCGCCAGACACGCCGCATAGCCCAGCGCGTTCGGGTGGGGGACAATCGCCGCCCGCGCCTTCTTGAAACGGCTCCGCAACTCCCCATTGGAGATGATCGCAAACGCACAGTTCAACCCCGGAACATTGAACGTCTTGCTCGGCGCCATCAGAGTAATCGTATTGGCGGCGATCTCGGGACTGAGCGTCGCCGTCGGGAAATGCTCCTGCCCATCGAGAATCAGATCACAATGGATCTCGTCCGAGCACAACACGATATGGTGCTCGACGCACAGTTCGGCGACGCGCTGCACCTCATCCCGCTCGTACCGCCGCCCCACCGGATTGTGCGGATGACACAGCAGCAACACGCGCGACTGGGGCAGGATCGCTTTCTCAAACGCCTCGATATCGAACGCAAAGTGGCCGCCTTCACGACGTAGCGGAATCGTCCTCAACGTCTTTCGCGAAAGAGGCGGCGCCGCGAGAAACGGCGGATACGCCGGCGTAAACGTCAGCACCTCATCCCCATCGTTCCCAAACGCCCGGCACACCACATTCAAAGCCGGCACCAGCCCAGGCAGCCAAACAATCCACCCCGGCTCGACCGCCCACTGATACTTCTCCTCCATCCGCGCAACGATGACGTCCACCAACTCGGTCGGTGGCACCGCATACCCAAACACCCCATGCTCGACGCGCTGATGCAACGCCGCCAGCACCGGCGCCGGCGACCGAAAGTCCATATCCGCCACCCACATCGGAACCACGTCCCGCCCCCCATACCGCTCCCACTTCAAACTCCCCGTCCCCCGCCGATCAATCACCGCATCAAAATCAAAACTCATTCTCTGAATGCTCCTTATCACGACAAGCGACCGTGCCAACGGTGCCGGCCGCCGCGCCGAAACCCCGGCATCCTACCATGTAGTGGTTTCCTTGGCCATGGAGGGATTTCTGAGGTACGCACATCATATGGGGCGACGTGGCGATGTCCCACGTTCTGAATCGCCGGGGGCGGTGGGCCAAGGCGTGTCCTGCCGGACTCATTCGGGCAACCATCCCCTACTCTGGCGGAGTTGAGCCGGCCACCAGCCGGAATGACTATCGCGAAAGCACGAAGTCGGCTCACAACGAATCCCACGTTTCGTTCTTTTTCAAGCCCTTTCTGCCCGTAACTGTCCAACATAACAGATCTTACAAGCATGTCGTCCCATAGCGGGGACGCCCCTTCGAAAGAAAAGCGCATTTGTCTCATCTCCCCTGCCCAATTGGCCGACATATAGGTGTTGTGGACGGGCCGGTAATATCGCCGCAGGTAGTACTGGATCGCCAGGGTGGAGGGTTGAGCCATGCAGGAATGGATATACGACCACGCGGACAGTCTTGTAGCATTAGTGCTCGGAGCCGCAGGTGCCTGGATAAGCATACGCTTCAGACAGAGCCAGGAAATCGCGCGGCTTAAGGCCCTGGTTGAAGAGAAGATCCTTCCCCAATTGGAGGAACACGGACAACAGAGCCAGCAGATCGCAAGGCTTGAGACCCTAATTGAAAGGAATATCCTTGCCCAATTGGAGGAACTCCGACAGAAGCATGCCGCCATGGAAAGACCCCAGGGCGCATCGTCACAACCACCGCGTCATGTCGATCCCATACCTCATGTTCCTATTGTAGAAGTCGAAACACAGCAGAAATCGAGGCGCAAACGCAAACCAGTTCGCAAGAGAATGCAGTCCGCGCCTGGGAAGTAAAGGGTAGAGGCCGGGTGGCGTCTCTTCATATCTTCAGCGTCAAACGCAGCTTGGCGATGGAGAGGTCTCTTAACGTGTGGCCCGCCGGACGCATCCGGGCAACCATCCCCAACGCCGCCGCAGTGGAGGACGCCATTGGTCGGAGAATTGAATCTTAGGTGGCCAGCGATGATGTGTAAGTTTTTGTTGATAAATAGTTTATAATCTAATAGGGTCCGTCCCTAGATTCTCAACGGCTCCTCAATCCAAAACCCGCATCCTACCCCTGGCCACAAATCCGAAATGCAAAACTGGAAATGAAGCCCCGGGAAGCTCTGTCTCGTCGCATTGTCCTGGAGTCTACGGTCAATACCCTGGTGGAAGGGGAAGGTCAGTCAGTGTGAACGGTACCTTGACCTCGGCGGGATGGGCGACGATAACATGACGTATGCTTTCGATCTCGGCTTGAGTTATGAACGCAAGCAGCGAACCGCCGCACTTGGCAGTACCCCAGGACGTACTGTCGACGCGCTCAGACCAAACGGCCGGGCTGACACGATCATCCTCTGTTGTGCTTATCGGCTGCCCTTCGGCATCGAGCAACAGCGTCCTCATGACCAGGTAGTCAGCTATCGGTTCAGCGGGTGACAGTCGAGCGTCGAAAGCCTGCACAGTCCCGCCGGCATGCCTGACCTCCGTCCAATAGGTATAGTCGCAGCATTCCACCGTTGCCTTGGTTACCCGGATCTGGAGACTAGGCGCTGCTTCAAGCCAGTCGTCGGAGGCCTCGAAAGGAACGTCTACTTCGATTACGTCTTCGGCATATACGGCATGGGCGCACCATTGAAACAACGACAGCGAAGCCGGCAAATCCTGACTCAGATCGACGCAGAACGAAACACGCACGTCGTAAGGCTGCAACACCGGCTCCGGCGTCGCCGAAGGGTTCTGGGGAACCGCCCATACGTACTTCAATTCCTGATAATGGCGTATCGGACGCACTGGAAGCGGGACCCACGCTAAGCCATTGTCATCGCCGTCGACTACCTGGAGAACATTGGGGTCCCCGACCTGCATGCCGACCAGGTCATTCGCGTCAAGGACATGTATCTTGCCCGCGACCGTAAGGGTACGCCGCCCACATTCATAGAGGTCTTCTCGCCCGGTATATGAAGGGTTGAAGACCTGGGACGAGACTTCCACAGAGTCCCACACAAACGCGAATCGGTCGGTTACATCCCGTCCGGCCTCGTTCGGATCCCCTGCGCTTTCGCCTGTCACACCAGGCGTGCAGATGGCACCGCTTATCAGCAACGCTACAGCCCCCAAACATCGTACGTAGCTCCACCGTCTTTGCAGATTCATGATCCCGCTCCTCTTGGGTACACAGGCAGTCCATGCGAGGGGCTTTGGCCTGTGTCGTCTCGGTGTATGCCCCTGTTCACACTAACCTAGAGTATAGCACACGCGGCGAAAAAAACCTCACAGGCCCTCAGAATCCCCCTGACGGAAGACAATCTGTATGTATAATGAAGAACGAACATGTGCCCGTGCAGTGCCTCGAACACCGGCTCCGGCGACCGGAAGTCCATATCCGCCACCCACATCGGAATCACGTCCCGCCCCCCGTACCGCTCCCACTTCAAACTCCCCGT